>ERZ791569.813-NODE-813-length-15384-cov-5.462718_pt1 | contig 15384 bp, 9 predicted proteins | sample MGYA00509973_ERZ791569 | MGnify/ENA primary metagenome ERZ791569 (study PRJEB30046, sample SAMN00791902) | human gut metagenome | study: EMG produced TPA metagenomics assembly of the A metagenome-wide association study of gut microbiota in type 2...
TCAGAAACAGGAGTGTTTTCCTTTTGTCCGTTTCAGACTGAACACGGCTTATCAGTCCTTGATGTTCCATTCTTTCCAGCATCGTCGTAAGAGATGTTATCGCTAATCCGCATTTGACCGAGAGTGACCTGATCGAGATTCCATCCTCCTGCCACAGCACATAAAGAATGCGCCCCTGGGCTCCATTGAACGCATCAATATTCTTTTCGCTGAGAATCTTCTCAAAGATTCGGTCTCCAAGCTGTTTTATTTTGGTAACAAGAAATCCGCCGTTCATTTTCATGCAAATGCTCCTATATAGTAGTTTACTTCAAATAATACCATATAGGAGCTTTGCTGTCAAGAGGCTGTATCTCTAAAACATCCGGCGAGTTTTTCATAGCCTGCGCTTTTTGTGTTCTTTCCGCCCGAAAGCATTGACGCACCGCGCCGAATCCTGTATCATGAAGCTGTTCATTCGGCTGTTTCTGCCCGTTTGGGCATTGTGCATATTATGAAAGGAGTCCTTTCCTCATGGCGATGAATCTGACCCAGAAAATCTTGTCCGCGCACCTGCTCAGCGGCGAGCTGGTTCCCGGCTCGGAAATCTCCATCCGCATTGACCAGACGCTGACGCAGGATTCCACCGGTACGATGGCGTACCTGCAATTCGAGGCGATGGGCGTCAAGCGCGTCAAGACAAAGAAGTCCGTGGCGTACATTGACCATAACACGCTGCAAACTGGCTTTGAAAATGCGGATGACCACTATTACATCCAAACGGTGACGAAAAAGCATGGCATTTACTGCTCCAAGCCCGGCAACGGCATCTGCCATCAGGTACAGCTGGAGCGCTTCGGCGTGCCGGGCTACACGCTGCTCGGCTCGGACAGCCATACGCCCACGGGCGGCGGCATCGGGATGCTTGCCATCGGCGCGGGCGGACTGGACGTTGCGGTCGCGATGGGCGGCGGCGCGTATTATCTGGCGTGCCCGCGTGTCGTCGGCGTGCGCCTGCATGGCAAGCTGTCCTACGGCGTTGCGGCGAAGGACATTATTCTGGAAGTCCTGCGCCGGCTGACCGTCAAGGGCGGCGTCGGCAAGGTGATGGAGTACATCGGCGACGGCGTGAAAACGTTGAGTGTCCCGGAGCGCGCGACGATTACGAACATGGGCGCGGAACTCGGCGCAACGACCTCCATCTTCCCGTCGGATGAAGTCACCCATGCGTTCCTCAAAGCGCAGCAGCGCGAGCAGGACTTCGTGCCGCTGTCCGCAGACCCGGATGCGGCGTATGACGAAATCCTCGACATTGATTTGACCGCGCTTGAGCCGCTCGTCGCGAAGCCCCATATGCCTGACATCGTGGAAACCGTCAAGCAGTGCGGTCCGATTAAGGTCGATCAGGTGTTTATCGGTTCCTGCACCAACTCCTCCTATACGGATATGATGCGTGTTGCCCGGATTTTGAAGGGCAAGACTGTGCACCCGGACGTGAGCCTTGTCATCGGCCCCGGATCGAAGCAGGTGCTGACGATGCTGGCGCGCAACGGCGCTTTGGCGGACATGATTGCGGCGGGCGCGCGCATTCTGGAATCCGCTTGCGGGCCATGCATCGGCATGGGGCAGTCGCCGCGCACGAACGCCGTCTCCGTTCGCACGAACAACCGCAATTTCTACGGCCGCAGCGGCACCAAATCCGCCGGCATTTACCTTGTCTCCTGCGAGACGGCGGCTGTCACGGCGCTGACTGGCGTGCTGACGGATCCGCGCTGCCTTGACATTGACCTCGACATCCCGATGCCGGAGACGTACACCGTCAACGACAATCTGGTCATCCCCCCGGTCGCGCCGGGCGAAGAGGACACGGTGGAGGTCGTCCGCGGCCCGAACATTCAGCCCTTCCCGCTGGGCAAGCCGCTGGCGGATGCCATTTCCGGCAAGGTGCTGCTGAAGATGGAGGACAACATCACCACCGACCACATTGCGCCGTCGGATGCGAAGCTTCTGCCGTTCCGCTCGAACGTGCCGTACTTGTCGGACTTCTGCCTGACCCCCGTGGACGCGACGTTCCCGGCGCGCGCGAAGAAGGAAGGCGGCGGCATCCTTGTTGCGGGCATGAACTACGGGCAAGGGTCGAGCCGCGAACACGCCGCGCTTGTCCCGCTGTATCTGGGCATCCGCGCCGTCGTCGCGAAGTCGTTCGCCCGTATCCATCAGGCGAACCTTATCAACAATGGCATTCTTCCGCTGACGTTCCAGAATGAGGCGGATTACGACCGCATCGCGCAGGGCGACACGCTGAGTCTGCCGAACGTCCGCGAGACGGTGGAAAGCGGCAGCGACACGTTCGTGCTGCATAACGACACGAAGGACGAGGATTACATTGTGCTGATGCCGCTGACCGCGCGCCAGCAGGGCTGCATCCTCTATGGCGGACTGCTGAATTATACAAGAGAGAGCGCAAAGACGGAATAAGATAAGTGTTCCCCGGAGGCATGAGCTTCCGGGGGATTTTTTCGTGGGGGAGTTAAGTTATAGGTATTTCTTGAAAACCTTCTTGAATTTCAGTGACATCTCCATCATCCAGTCAAACTGTGCATTCCACGCGCTGCGATTGTCAAAATCGACCTGTCGTGTCAGCATAATGCGGCTTGCTTTCTTTTCTGGAAGTTCCCGCCAGTCAAGCGTAACGCCCAATTCCTGCTCAATGGCATTCTGTTTTTCAAATAACTGATGATAAAGATCCTTGTCGCCACGAATATACAGTTCAACAACAAGCAGATTTTCTGTTTTAACCGCGCGTAAGCAAATATCATAAACAGATGAGCCAATGCTCAGGTTCATCCACATTTTGTTTGATGCTTTTCGCTTGCCAAATTGCCTTGCGAACTGCGCGTTTGCATACGCATATTCATTGAAGGCTGTCCAGTAATCCAAGCGGAACTGCTGGCTTTCTGTCTGCTGCTGATTCTTTTTAACGCTCTTAATCCAGTCATTCGGCTTCTCAATCACGCTGAACTTCACCGCAGGATTGGAGCTGCCGACTTTATACAGGTGGATTTCGCACAGGAAAAAGCCAATGTCGTCATCCGTGTGGTTATTCAGCCACTCAATCGCCGCGCGGTGTTCCTCGCGTGCGTGCTTTACCACCCAGATAATCGTCCGAGCTTCTTTCCCGGCAGCGTAGGTGATAAGTTTGCCCAGATGGTCGTGGTTGGTATCTTCCAGCTGGTTTTCGATGATAACCTTCTGCCCTGTTGCAATATCGGTCGCGATAATATCCACGCTGAAATCGCCCACAGCAGATTCTGTTCCGTCGACTGCAATTTCCATGCCGATTTCATTGCCCAGAATCGCGATGTTCTCATCCTTCGCCAGCCACGGCGTAAAATCCAGTGCTTCATGCGGCCAAACCTTCCGCAAATCCTGCACTTCGGTCAGAACTTCAAGCTGCTCCATAGGGCATACCTCCTTTTGTGTGCGGCATATAGCGGGCGCTTATCTTATGATAGCAGATAGGCAGGGAAACGTCAATCGCAAGTATGTTTTTTTCGCAGCAAAACAGCCGGGGACTGCTTTTCCAGCAATCCCCGGCTTTCGTAATTCCTATGAATTTTTACTTGACTTCCAGCAGGTTCTTGCATTCCGCGAACGCGCGGCGGCCAATGATTTCAATCGTCGCGGGCAGGGTTACGCTCTTGAGCTTCGTGTTGCCCTCAAACGCCTGCGCGCCGATTTCCACCACCGGCAGACCCGCCACCGTGTTCGGAACGGTCAGCGTCGATGCCGTGCCGTTGTACTTGACGACCACAATGCCCGTCGAGTCATCACGAACCGCGAACACGAAGTCGCCTGTCACGGTGAATGCCTTGTTGACAGATTCGAGCTCCGTATTGCCGGACAGCGCCTTAATCGTGATGGTGTAGTCGCCCGGCTGCAGCAGCTTCAGACCCGGCACCGTGTAGTTCAGCGCCGCCGTTTCGCCCAGCAGCGCAGCCGTGCCATCCGGCGTGGTCAGCAGCAGCTGATACTTCGTTGCGCCGCCAGCAGCCGTCCACGTCACCGTCAGGTCCTCGCCCTGCTTCGCGGCAGGGACGGTCACGGTCAGCGGATCATCGGTCACATACAGCGTCAGGGACTGCGCCGGGGAAAGTTCGCCAGCGGTCGTTCCGTAGTAGGGCTTGAACTGAAGCGTGCGGACACCGTTGCCGTTGCCCAGCGAAGCGAAGGCGCGCTCGATAACCGTCACATCGCCAGTCGTCGGGTAGCTGGTATTTGCCTTGCCGTCCACATACAGGACGACCTTCGTCGCGTTCTTGGTGTTGACCGTGAACGTCACCGGCACATTCAGCTTCACGCGGCTGGGATTCATGGTGAAGTTGACGACTTCCGGCTTGTTGACCACGGTCGTCGTCAGTGTAATCGTGTACGCCTTAAACTTTTCGCCCGCCGTCGTGCCGTTGTAAGGCTGGAACTGAATCGTACGGACGCCGCCATTATTCCCCAGCGACGAGAACGACATCGTGAACTCGTACTTCGACATGCTGGTCGTTACGTCCTCAAAGCGGCGGTTCACCTGCCCGTCGACATACATCAGCAGCTTCGTCGCGTTGTCCAGATAAACAGTGAATTTAATCTGCTCGCCCAGCACCGCGGTCGTCTTGTCAATCTTGACATTCGCAATCACGGGGGCAGCAGACGAACCACTCGTCAGGGAAATGGTGGTTGCGGAGGTCTTGTCGCCGCCGACTGCGCCGTTGTAGGCTTGGAACGCAATGGTACGCTTGCCCCCGTTGTTCCCCAGCGAAGAGAACGCCATGGTGAAGGTGTATTCCGTCATATCAGGGGTGATGTTCTCGAAGCGGCGGTTGACACTGCCGTCGATGTACATCAGCACCTTCGTGGCGTTCTTGATGCGCAGGGTGAAGGTGATATTTTCGCCCAGCGTCGCATTCGGATTGCTGATTTTCAGCAGCTCAACCCGCGGCTTGTTCGCCACGCTGATGGTAATCGTCTTGGTGTCGGACATAGCGCCGGGCGTGCTGCCATTGTAGGGCTGGAACGCCACCGTGCGCACGCCGCCGTTTGAACCGAGCGTCGAGAAGGACATCTGGAATGTCGTCGCGCCGTCCTTCACGTCGTAGATGTAGCGGTTCAGCTTGCCATCAATGTAGACACGCATCTTCGTTGTGTTCTTGGTGTTGATGGTGAAGGTGATGGTTTCGTTCAAATCAACCGTAGATTTGTTCAAACTCCAGCTGGTCACGGTCGGCTTGTTCGGGCTTTCGTTTGCGACAGTCACAACACGTTCGGAGGTCTTTTCGCCCGCCGTCGTGCCGTTATAGGCTTGGAACGCAATGGCGCGCTTGCCCCCATTGCTTCCCAGCGACGAGAAGGACATGGTGAAGGTGTATTCCGTCATATCGGGGGTGATATTCTCGAAGCGGCGGTTGACACTGCCGTCGATGTACATCAGCACCTTCGTGGCGTTCTTGATGCTCAGGGTGAAGGTGATGTTTTCGCCCAGACCCACGGTCGTCTTGTCGATATTCTTCACCGTCACCTGCGGCTTGACAGACGGCTTCGTCAGCGTAATCGTTTGTTCAGCGGACTTTTCGCCGGGCGTATTGCCGTTGTAGGCTTGGAACGCGATGGTGCGCTTGCCCCCCTTGCTCCCCATCGAGGAGAAGGACATGGTAAGCGTCGATGTGTCAGTGGGCACGTCGTAGATGTAGCGGTTGACGCTGCCGTCAATGTACATCAAAATCTTGGTGGCGTTCTTCGTGTGGATGGTGAAGGTGATATTCTCGCCCAGCTCCGCCGTCGCCTTGTCCATTTCGAACGTCGGTTTGCCCGGAATAATCACATCCGCGCGGTCGATGTTTTCGAGGTCATCCGGCACGTCCGTAGGCGCGGGGGTCGACGCGGGCTCTTCGGTCGGCACGACGGCGGGCTCCTCGGTCGGCTCAACAGAGGGCTCTTCGGTCGGCTCAACAGCGGGCTCTTCGGTCGGCTCAACAGCGGGTTCCTCGGTCGGCTCAACAACGGGTTCTTCGGTCGGCACGACAGCAGGCTCTTCCGTCGGCTCAACAACGGGTTCCTCGGTCGGCACGACAACAGGTTCTTCGGTCGGCACGGGCGTGGGTGCAGGGGTCGGCACGGGTTCTTCCGTCGCAGCCGCAAGCACCAGCAGGGCACTGGGCATTTCCACGCCGCTCGCGAAAACACCGGTGTGACGTTGATTCTCAATGCCCTCTTCCGGCACAGGATGCACTGCATCCGCCGCCAGATAGCCATATGCAACGCCAGCCGTCTGGTCATACACGCAGACGGAAATCCGTTCATTCAGCTGACCCTTCTGCGGACGATGCGTCACATACACCACGCCAGTTACACGACCAACCAGCTCATCGCCCGTCGGATTCAGGTACAGCTGTGCGCTGCTGAACGTCGCGGCAAAGCCGGAGTCAAAGAACTCGTTATCCAGCACGGAGCGGCTGTAATCTACGGCTGCTTCGTCCACGATTTCGGGCGCTTCCGTTACCTCGGGAACATCCGTCGTTTCGGGGATTTCCGTTGCTTCGGGGATTTCCGTTGCTTCGGGAACATCCGTTGCTTCGGGGATTTCCGTTGTTTCAGGAACATCCGTCGTTTCGGGGATTTCCGTTGCTTCGGGAACATCCGTCGCTTCGGGCGCTTCCGTTGCTTCGGGAACATCCGTCACTTCGGGGATTTCCGTTACCTCAGGAACATCCGTTGCTTCCGGTGCTTCCGTCGGCACGACCTCAACCGTTTCCGTCGGCGGAGTTTCCGGCTCTTCTGCAGCCGCCGTCAGCACTGTTCCCATACTGCCCGTCACCATGAATACAGCCAGCAGGAAAGACAATGCCTTTCGCATCCACTTTTTGTCCTTCATCGTCCTCACTCCTTGTTCCGTGCAATCTTCCGGCACGACGTATGGTTGTGCCAGTGGCAAGAGACTGCTGCTTTCCATTTTCTTTTCGCGGCGAGCTGCAGTGCTTCCGGTGGATATAGCAATCTCTTTCCCAATTCCAGCTATATTGTAACAAATTACAAGTCGCCTGTCAATACTTACCGCGCAGAAAGCCGAATTTTATACGAAAATCAAGGCACTTTCTCTGCATCTGTCTCGCGGAACTGATTTTTCCATTGCCGAATTGCCGTGGTCGGCAAATCAATTTGCGTCTCCCATGCGGAGCAGATGCGCTCCTCCAGCACATCCAAATTCCCGCCGCGGGGCAGGACGGGCAGATTCGTGTCCTTCGCGATTTCACTTGCGCGGTTGTCTACCGCCAGAATCAGGCTTCGGCAGCCCATATTCATTGCGTGGATGCCGCCGTGCAGCCGCGTGCCAACGTAGTCAATCCCGCCTGATGCCAAAAGCGCCGTGTAATCTCGCAGATTCGGCTGAATCAGGTGCAAATTCTGCGTCACGCGCGCATCCATTTGGCGCAGGCAGGCATAGTCCTCAACTGCTTGCAGCCACACATACACCTCGCGATAGTGCTTTTGCAGCATGGTCAGCATCTGCGCATCCTGCTCCGGGCTGCTGCGGTAGTCCGTTAGCGTTGTCACGACGCGCTCCGCCTTGTGCGTCGGAATCTGCGCGCATTTGTCGGCTGTCAGCCCCCACATTGTCGGACACGCCGTATTCAGCACGTTCGTGATGCCCAGCTTCAGCAGGCGCTGGCGCGTGTATTCGTCGCGCACCGCGTGCAGGTACTGCCCATCCAGCAGCGTTTTTAGAATCCGCTTCGTGTACCCTGTCGGCTCGTCCTGGTATTGATACCACCCCGCACCCAGCAAAATGATATGCGTGCGCTGAAATTTTTCACGAATCAGGCGGAAATTCAGCAGCTCCCGCTTGTGCAAAGCGCCGCAGCGCATCATCACCGCGTCCCGCAGGCGGATATTCCACATCCTTTGGCGGCGCATGTCCGAGGAAAGCAGATTCGTCCCGCAGACAAATGCGTAATCCGCACTGCCGACGTGCTTCATCGACACTTTCGACAGCCTGTCCCGAACCGGCACGGCGACGGACAGCTGCACAGGAAAGCAGTCGTGCAGCACATGCTCGCAGGCGTTGCGGATAATGAAATCTCCCTGATTCGCTGTTGAAATGGTAGGGTCAAAACGCACAATTTTGCGGCAGTGCTGCATTTCCTGATCGATCATGCCTTCTTCCTCCGTTTGCGCAAGAAACTCCGCCCTTTTTCAAGCATCCAGCGGTATTCTGCCGTCCGCCCCAGCGCCAGCGTGTACAGGAGCGCCGTCACCGCCGCGCAGGTGATGCCCTTGAGGATAATCCACATCAGCGTATGCCCCATCCGCGCGCACAGCAGCAGCGACAGCGCCATCACCGCGCCGTTGAGCAGCAGCAGGCCGCCCTGCGCCTTGAAATACGCGGCAGCGCTGCGCCCGAAGGTGCGATGGAACAGCACTTTCGGCTCATACCAGAAGATGGTGAAGAGCCGCGCCAGCCCGGTTGCGCCGATGATGCCCGCCACGCCGAAGAAATGCCCCAGCAGGATGGACAGCAGGATGTTGACCAGCGCCGTCATAAACATAACATACTTCATTTGCCGAAAAAGCCCCAGCGTTTCGCGGTACATCCACACGGGCGCGACGATGGTGCTCAGGTAGAACGTGAACAGCACCGCCGCCACCGTCCCTGTATCCATCAGGTATTCTTCGCCCACCCAGATGGGGATGAAATCCTGCACAATCGCGCCGTACGCGGCGACGCAGAAGCCTGTAATCGCCCCGAAGAGGACAATCAGGTTGCGGAACATGGTGTACGACTTTTCCGAATTCTTCTCGGCATTCAGATTTCCCAAGCTGGCGGAAATGCCGGTAATCACGATGGAGACGAATGTCGTCACATACGTCGTCAGCGACGCGTAGTTGGAGTAGTAACCGACGAACACCGTGCCCAGCATGATGGAAATCAGGATGTTGTCCGTGTTGTTGATAAGAATCGTTGCCAGCTTGTAGAGAAACATGGAGCGGATGTTGTCGTTCAGCTCCTGCTTGCGGTGCATCGGCTCGTGTTTCTGCTTTTCCCGCAGGAAGGGGTACATCTTATCCGCTAAATGGCTCAGCACCGCGTTCTGCAGGAGGGTGCAGGCGATCTGAATCAGCAAATAGCCAAGATAGCTGCCCCAAATCAGCAGGCACGCCATCTGCGCCGCATACTGCACCACCAGCGCCGCGGCGGAAACCATGTTTTGCAAATATGCCTTCTGGTCGGCCTGAATCAGCGTCGTTTTGTAGATGACCAGATAGGATGCCACGGAGTTCGCCAGGTACAGCACATAGTAGACGATCAGCTGCGCCATCGGCAGCTCACTGCTGATGATGAGCGGCAGGAAGGGGATTACCGCCGCGCCCAGCAGCGCTACCGCCAGCGCAATCAGGCGGTAAATGCGACGATAATAGCCCAGCAGGTGCTGAATTTCGCCCGTGTCGCCCCGGTGCAGCGGTGCGTACAAGCTGTACACCAGCACGTTGCCCACGCCAAGCTCCGCCAGTGACAGCATGGCAAGAATGTTGCTGTACAGCCCGTTGACACCCGTATAATCCGCGCCCAGCCGGCGCACAAACACCGTTCGCACGGCAAAAGCCAGCAGCAGCGTGACCACCTGCCGTACTGCGCCTACACCGATGTTGCGCGCCGTGTTTTCGCTCCTTGATGCTGTGTTCATGATTCCTCTCCGCCTGTTTTGCCTGTCTGCTCCTGCGCCGCGTCCTCCGGCTGCCACTTGCCCAGCAGTCCCAGAAACAGTATGTTCAGGAAAACGCCCTCCGTGTTGATGCACAGGAAATACAGCAGGAAAACGCCCAGCACATACAGCAGCCGCGCCTTGGCGAATTTGGTGCGGATACCGCGGTACGTCAGCCACAGCCAAACTGCCGGGAGAATCAACCCTGTATCCATGACGAAGGCGGCAAAGCCGTTGGAAATGTTCTGCACCCTGTGTTCCAGCAGAATTTCCGCCTTTCGCTCCGAGAAAACGCCCTGTCCCGCAATGGGGGATTCCAGCCCGATTTCAAAGCCGCTGATGGTGTCGTTCCACCGCGTGTAGAACGAACCACCGGAATTTCGCCCGATAATCTTCTTTTCCACCACGCCCGTGGCAGACTCGATGACAAACAGCAAAATCAGCCCAACGAACGCCGCCATCTTGATGCTGCGCGCCATTTTCCTGCCCTTTTTGCGGAAGGCCACCGTCAGCAGCACAACGCCCAGACAAATAAAGCCTGTTGTGGACAGCGTGCTGAGGATGGTAACAATCAGCAGCGCAATTGCCCAGCAGTATTTCTTCTTGCTCATGCCCATGCGCGTTTCGTCGCTCATCAGGAACAGCAGCGCGAAGTTCAGGAAAATCTGGTGGCTGCCCGGTTCGTTGAACATGCCCGCGTTGCGGTGGAAAACCGGGATGTTCAGCCAGCCTAAGGTGAAATAAGGCGTCAAGTAAAATCCGTTGACGCTGGAAACTTCGTAGTGCAGCAGCGGCAGCGGCAGCGACAGCAAATCGCCGATGACGAAGGAAATCAGGCTGATGACCGCCTCTGCCAGCATGACTTTGGTATACAGCCGCATATACGTCCGATACCCGATGCAGCTTTGCAGAACCAGCACATAGCCGATGTTGCAAAGCCAAATGACAATATCGTTGATGTGGATGCCGTTCTGCGGGTTGACGAAACTCGTCAGCAGCAGCGCCGCCGTCAGCAGCAGCGTCAGGCGTACATTCTGGACGCTGATTTTCGGATGATGCGCCCGCGTCAGCAGCAGAATCGACGCAATCAGCATGGCTGCCATCAGCGGCATCCGCAGCACCTGAAAATACAGCGAACCCATGCCCAGCACGCCAATCAGCACACAGAGTGCATCCACATGGTTCTTTGTGATTCGGATTTTCATCGTGCAATCTCCGTATAAATCTGATGCAGTATCTCCAGATTCTTCTGCGCATCATGCGTTTTTCCAGCGTGTTCTCGCCCGGCGCGCGCCATCTGCGCCGCTTTTTCCGGATGCGCGAACATCTCGCAGATATCATATGCCAGCAAATGCGGGTCGTCTGCCGGATAAATCAGCCCTTCCACGCCGTGCGTCATCAGACAGCGCACGCCGCCGACATCCGACGCAATGCACGGTACGCCAAGCAGCATCGCCTCGCCCAGCGAATTGGGGGAGTTTTCAATGCTCGACGGCAGCACAAACACCTGACTTTTTAGATACCGCTCCTTCATTTGCTGTGCATTCAGGCTGCCGGTAAAAACAACATGACCGTAGAGGTCATTCTCGCGCAGCAGACGGTGGATGTACCGTTCATAGGCATTGCGCGCAAACGGCGGAATGCGCCCATAGTCCTTGCGCCCCACATAGAGCTTGACATCGGGATAGCGCTTGCGGACAATCGCCAGCGCCTGCAATAGCAGATGCAGCCCCTTGAGCGGCACATGCGCCTGACTGCAGAAGATGCTGTGCGGCTCGCAGTTGTCCAGCGACCATTCGCCGGTGTAGAACTCGTCCCGCAGCGTTTCGTTGTTGAAATGATAGGCCGCCTGCGGGGCAAGCTCCGCCATGCAGGCAGCATCCCAGTCGGTGCGCCCGATAACGTGCTGCACCCTGCGCAGGGCTTCCTGCTCATACTGCCCGACGCGGCGGTAGATTGCCTCCTGCCGGACGATATTGCCCTTCACCAAATCCTTCAGCGTGTGCCCGTGGCAGACGTGTTCCGGCAGATAAGCGCGATAATGCTCCGCGTATATGGACAGAAGCCCCTGAATGGAAATTACAATCCGCTCGCGCATCCCCATGTGTTCCGCCGCATCAACCATGGCCAGCGTGTGCTGATTTTCCGTGCCCCAGAGGTGAATGACATCCGGCTGCTCTTTGCGCAGAATATCCTCCAGCTGCCGGGTGTAGGCTTCGCCGCACCGCTGCGTAGGGCGTGTGGGGTTGACAAGCCCGTAATAGCGATAGCCGTCCACTTCGCCCGTCAGCGCTTTCGGCGCGTCAAACACATACGTCAGCGCCACATCCGGCAGCTGCGTCAGCCGCCGCGACAGCCCGACCAGCCAGCCCACGATATACACCGGGGGAAGCGATTCTTTTTCCGCAATGGCAGGGAGGATAATATTCCCCATCCACATGACCTTCACGCTTCAGCCCCTCCTTTCACTTTGCGCTGTGCGGCATGGTTATTCCACCGCGCCCCGCGTCAGAAAATCCCGCAGCTTTTCCCGCTCCTGCGCCTGCGATTGGCAGTAGCGCGCAATGCTGCGCACATAGCGGTCATGCACGGCTTCATCCAGCAGCCTTTCCGGCACAAAATCCGCCATGCTGGATACCGTTTTGCCCAATTCGTTTGCTTCCACCATTTGCAGCGTCCCACAGCGGCTGCCCACAATCGGCACGCCCCGGAAGAGAATATCGAATACAACGCCGCTGCTGTGCAGGGAGTAATTCTCCGAATAGTTTAGGATGCAGTAGCGGCATTGGCGAATCGCCTCGTCATACGCCGCTTCGGACAGGTATTCCAGCCGCAGCTCGATGTTCTTTGCGCCCGCGCAGACTGCCCGCAGCTCCGTTTCCAGCGGCGCTTCCTGCACCCGACCCGCAATCAGCACCCGATACGGCGTGTTCCGCAGCTGTTTTGCCGCCTCAACGACGCCCTTGTCCGATGTAATCAGCCCGACCATGCCGAAATCATAGCGCTTCTGCGCATACGGCACAGGCGGCTGCATCGTTCCTGTGCTGATGTAATCGGATACGACGCACATCGGCCGCCCATACGCCGCGCCAATGGCTGCATTGGGGCAGATAACGCCGCTGATTTTCCGCCTGCACAGCGCATATAAGCCACGTTTCAAGGCTGAATTGACGCCGTCGGTGCTGTACTGGATGGCGTAGACCCGCGTTTCTTTCTTCTTGAACAGTGCAAGCCCCAGATACGCTGTTGCGACGGCGCTGCACTGGAGGACAATCACGTCATCCTGCGCTTCCCGAAGCAGCGCGCGCACGTTCTGGAACACGGCGCGTTTGTTGCGCACTGCCGAACTGCCCACGATGTAATCATGCGGCAGACGAATCAGCTTGTCCCCGAAGCGGTCGCCGTACACCGGCCCGCCCGCAATGCGTACATCCATCTCCGCGCCGAACAGGTCAAGATAATTCTGCGCGACGGTGAAATAATGCCCAGCGGCAATGCCGTCTGTGCTGGTGCTCCGTACATCTGCCACAATCAGCCGCATGATGGTTCGTTCCTTTCGCCGCTTTTCTGCATCGCCTTGCTGTAAATCGCCATCAGCTGACGATAATTTGCTTCCGCCGTGAAATTCTCCTGATACGTTTTCAGCGCGCCCTCGCTGACAGATTCCGCGTGCTGCAGCCGGTTGAGCGTCTGCGCCAGCTGCTCCGCCGAGTCCGCCGGAAACTTGAAGCCCGTCACGCCGTCCGAAATCAGGGAACCCGCGTTGCCTAAATCCGAGCAAATCACCGGCGTGGCGGCGCTGAAGGCTTCCACAATCGTCATCGGGAAGCCTTCGTACCATTGTGTCGGCAGAATCAGCGCCTTGGACTGCCCCATCAGCGCCCGTGCCGCCGAATTTGGCACAAAGCCGCGCAGCTCCGCCTGCTTCAGCTTTTCCCGCGTCAGATATTCGCGGCACCATGCTTCCTCCGGCCCTGTACCGCAGATGATCAGCTTCATGCCCCCGCCTGAACGCTCGTAGCGCGCCCACGCTTCCAGCAGCAGCCGAATGCCCTTGAGCGCATCCAGCCGACCGATGTACACCACCTGATTTTCGCGCGCCGCGTATGGCATAATCGTCTCCGGCGGTTCCACAAAGTTCGGCTTTACGGACACGTTTTCCGGCGGAATCTGCTTAAGCGCCAGCAGCTTCTGACGGTTGAAGTCCGTCAGGGTGATGTAATGCAGGCGGCTGTACGTTTTGAGGGCGCGGTGCAAACGTGTGCTGAGCACGCAGAGCACCGTCTGCAGGCGGCTGCCGCGGTAGCAGCGGTGCTTCACCGCGCAGTGCAGCCCCTTTTTCGTGCAATCCTCGCAGATATGGCCGTCGCGGTAGAAAAGCGCGTTCGGGCAGAGCAGACGGAAGTTGTGCACCGTCTGCACCACGGGAACGCCCTCGCGCAATGCCGCGTAATACACTGCCGGGCCAATCAGCGGCAGCGTGTTGTGCACATGCACCAGCGAAATCCGGTTTTCGCGGATGCTCCGCCGAACCTCGCGGTATGTACGGATGCTGAAAAACATCCCCAGCGCACTGCGGATTTTCTCCAGCGCTCCCATGCGCGAAATTTCCTCGTTCCGCCGCGCATACAGCGCCGCAGCGTGACCGTGCGTTTCCAGCAGGTGCTTCTCGTTCGCCACAACGACATCCTCGCCGCCGGGAACCTGATAATAGTCGTGTACCAGCAGTACAGCGGGCTGTTTTGTCGCTTGCTGCATTTACTTTCTCCTGATGGCCGCGTTCCAGATGAATTTCAGATTCGTACTCCAGTAGCGCTGGAATAGCCGCTTCGGGTCTTGCATCAGGCGATAGAGCCATTCCAAGCTGTGCTTCTGCATCCATAACGGGGCGCGCTTGACGTTGCCCGAAAAGAAATCAAAGCCCGCGCCGACGCCAATCATCAGCCCATGCACACGCCCTTGGTGCGCCGCCATCCAGCGCTCCTGCTTCGGCGCTCCCAGCCCGACCCACACAAAATCCGGCTGCGCCTGATTGATGCGTGCCACGGCAAGCGCATCTTCCTCCGGTGTCAGTTCGCGGAAAGGCGGCACGTCTGTGCCCGCAATTATCAGCCCCGGATACTCCTGCTGCAGGCGCGTAATCATTTTCTCCTGCACTTCCTGCGTGCTGCCGTAGAAATAATGCCGCCAGCCGTGTGCCGTGGACTGCCGAAAGACCTCCATCATCAGGTCAGGCCCGGTTGTCCGCTGAATCTGCGGATACCCGCGCCGCCGCGCCTCCTGCGCCAACGGATTGCCATCCGGAATCGCCATCAAACCGCCGTTCTGCACGGCACGGTAGTCCGCATCCTCGTAACTGACGACGGTTGTATGTACATTCGATACGCAGATGTAATCTCCCTGCAATTGATGAATGTTCTGCGCCAAATATTTCAGCAGCCAATTCATGTTGATGACAGCAATATTGACCCCTAAAATCGGACAGACCGGAATTTCACGCTTGTCCACTTTGCGGCAGTACTGCGCTGCTCCTTCGTGCGCCGTGGCAAACACCCCTTTCCCCACTTCCCCAGCAAGAAACCTTGATACTATTTCCAGATTCATCTGCGCCATCTGCTTGCGCCTTTTCCCTTCTGGCGTCCGCTCATTCCACTTAGCG
>ERZ791569.815-NODE-815-length-15369-cov-5.669126_pt1 | contig 15369 bp, 19 predicted proteins | sample MGYA00509973_ERZ791569 | MGnify/ENA primary metagenome ERZ791569 (study PRJEB30046, sample SAMN00791902) | human gut metagenome | study: EMG produced TPA metagenomics assembly of the A metagenome-wide association study of gut microbiota in type 2...
GCTATTTCCGTTCGGCGGTGCTGCCCCTTGATCCCGTGCTGGAAAGGTCGCTGACGGCGGAGTATATCACGGAAACCCGCTCTTGCCCCATCTGCGGCAGAGCCTTTCTCCCGGATGGGCGGCAGCGGTATTGTTCCCCGTCCTGCGCCGGGACTGCCCTGCGGGAGCAGAAGCGGGCGTATATGCGCCGCAAGCGGAGGTAGCGCGTGGAAAAATAGCCCCGGAAAACGCCTGCATTTACAAGGCTTTTCCGGGGCGCTTTTGGGGTGGGCGGTATGTTTTCCCGCCCGCCCCTGTTTTTGCAGAAATGCTTTCCACATCCAAGCGCCGGGCTTTGGGACATTTTGTCCCGAAGTCCCGGCTGAAAGGAGGACTTATGCCTAAATATTATGAGATCAGCGAGGTGTCGGCAAAGCGGGCAAAGGACATGAACAGCTATTCCGACTATGCCCCCGGCTCGGCCACGGCGGGCTACCGGGCGATGGTGGATGAAGCCTATGTGCTGGCAGAGAAACAAAAGGCGCAGGTCGATCCCATGTACCATGATAAGATCGACGCTCTTGTTGACCGCTACGCCCGCAGGCTGGCGGAAAACCTCAATGAGCGCAACGCCATTGACGCCCGTGTGCCGTCCATTCTGATCACCGGGGGCGGCAATTTCCCCGTGGCGAAAAAGGCCAAGCAGAACGCCGCCCGGGATCGCAACTACGGCGAGTATGCCGAAATTGAAAAGCTGCTGGACAAGATCCGCTCCACAGGCAGGGGCGGTATCAGCGCCGATGATGACCTCGCCGTGGAAAAGCTCACAAAAAAGCTGGAGGGAATGGAGTCTCAGCAGACTATGATGAAGGCGGTCAATGCCTACTACCGCAAGCACAAGACGTTGGAGGGCTGTCCCGAGCTGACGGCGGAGCAGGTGGAAAAGGTCAAGGCGTCCATGTCCCAAGACTGGCGCAAAGACCCCATTCCGTTTCCGTCCTATCTGCTCACCAACAATAACGCCAATATCCGCCGTGTGCGCCAGCGCATCGAGGAGCTGAGCCATAAGGCGGAGTTTGTGGGCTGGACATTCGCCGGCGGTGAGGCCAAGGTCAACGAGGCGGAGAACCGCTTGCAGCTCATTTTTGAGGATAAGCCGGATGCCGATACCCGGCAGGCGCTCAAAAGTGAGGGCTTCAAGTGGGCACCCAGCCAAGGGGCATGGCAGCGGCAGCTCAATCAGAATGCCATCCGTGCCGCCGCAAGGCTGGACTTCCTGCGCCCGGAGGACGGCAAAAGCCCCTATCAGCTTCAGCCCTTTGCAAAACGGGCGGAAAAGGATGTATCACGGTGAGGAGGGTATATGGACAAAAATCAAGGCTACGAGATCATCAAGGCCGTCATGCTGGAAAACGGCAGGGGTTTTGCGCTTGGGCATCATCCTACCGCTCCCTCGCCCTATGTCACATGGGCTTGCTATGATGACAAGGACGGCCAGCGGCAGTATGAATGGGGGCATTACGGCAGCGACCGTGCCGCTCTGGAACAGGACTTTGCGGCGCGGGTGCAGGAGTACCAGCGCCTTTACAATGTCGGTGTCAGGGAGACCGAGGCTCCCGGCCTTTACAAGTATTATTCTACCCAGCGTCCCGTGGACATTGGGACATTTCCCAAGCCGCCCCGCAACGCCCCGGATGAGATCGTCAACTACGATCAGCGCGTCCCGGTTGAAAATGGGGCATTTCTGGCGTGGGGGCATTTGACCTACACACGGCCATTGACTAAGCGGCAGGCGTCTGACTATGAGCTGCGGCCTGCGCCCGACAATCCCGACAGACCCCGTTCGATCCGGGAGCAGATGAAAACCGCCGCAAAACAGGCCGAGGCTGACCGGGGGCAATCCGCCCCAAAGAAAAATGCCCCTGACCGGGGCGAGAGATAGGAGGACATTTATGGAACAGGAACACAATCCCAACAAAAATGCCGAGCTTGCGATGGAGCAGAATGGGAACATGATCGACGGCATCATCAACAATCTGCCTGCGCCGCCCCCGGCAGAAAAGCCGCTGGACAAGGTGCGGGAACACCCGCCCAAGCGCCGCAGCCGGGAGCGTGAGGAGCGTTGACAAAAAAGCGGCGGCGTTCTGTCCATCTTCATGTGATGGTAACGCCGGAGGAGCAGGCATTGATCGCTGACCGCATGACCGAGGCTGGGATCTCCAACATGGGAGCCTATATGCGGAAAATGGCACTCAACGGCTATGTCCTCCATGTTGACCTCTCGGACATCCGGGAGCTGGTGTCCCTCCAACGGCGGTGTGCTAACAACCTCAACCAAGTGGCCGTCCATGCCAACACCTACGGCATCTATCCCTCGGAGATCGCAGCACTCCAAAAGGACTATGCAGACCTATGGGAACCGCTGTCCGAGCTGCTGAAAAAGCTGTCGGCGGTGGTGGAAATGTGATAAGGGGACGGCATTCGCCGTCCCCTCCTTTTTAGTTTCCTGCTGGATTTGCCTCAAAGAATGCTCGTATTTCAGAAATGAATTGAAATACAAGCTCATAACCCGCACTTGCCTCTTTGAGCTTTGGATAATAGTCGGCTGTTGCGGCTTTTAGAATATGCGCGTTGTTTCTCAAATCATACAAAGCACAGTATTTATCTTTTGTATTCTGAGATAAAACACCTTTTTCTAAAGCAAATACTGCTTTTATAGGATTGGCAATCCATGTGATTTTGGCTTTTTCGGTCTTAGCTCTGCACAGATACAATGATTTGCCCTCAAATGTAATTTTAGTGCTACTTGACAATGCAGACGGAAAATCCACATAAGTAGTAGCTGCATACCTGCTTTCAAATTCGTCTTTGAAATATGTTTCCAAAGTATAGTTAAGTAAGGCTTCACAGATAGAGGCATACTGAATGATTTGAAATTTTACAATACCTTTGTTTTTTGCCATTGGCAAACTAAGCGTTTGCATGAGAGTATATGCAAATCTTGTTTGGTAGAACTCATCTGCCAAATGTTCACGCACCTTTTGGTCTTGGACAAATGAAAACTGGCGTTGAAACCAATCTATCGGATATTCGCTTTTCGGGTCAAAATCATAATCAGAAATTAAATTATCATTGCAACACGAGACAACTTTGCCTTTTTCGGCTGGAGATAATTTCATATCTATTCCTCCAATATTTAATTCAAGTCTTGCGAGCTAATGACCTATCTGCAAATATCATATTACCAAAATCAACTTTATGCAACATAAAGTTCAAGATATTTGTACTTTCGTCATCTTAGTTCGACATCCTTGTGTGACTATTTCCCCAGCGGTATAATATTGGCAGAAGGACAAACCAACCCAATTTTTTGATGGAGGTAGCTGCTATGATCGTTCTCAAAATCCTTGCCGCCCCCGTGATGGTGGCGCTGTCCCTGCTGGCCGCTATGGTCACATTTCTGTTCTGCGTGGCGGCCGCCGTGTGCGAGCTGGGCTGCATTGTGCTGACGTTGCTCTCCCTGATCCTGTTCATCGGCGGGCAGACGGTAGGCGGGATCGTGTTCCTCGTCCTTGCGTTCCTCGTTTCTCCCTTTGGCGTTCCCGCCATCGCTGAGTGGCTGGTGGACAAGCTGCACTCGGCCAAGTTTGCCCTGCGGGATTTCATCACCGGCTGATACTTCGGGACAAAATGTCCCAAAGCTGAAACGACGGCTGCTGACCACAGCCGCCGTTTGTCATATCGGAAGGAGGGCTGCTTACGGCCACGACCTACTACAAGAAGCACAAAATCAGCAAGGGCGAAACCATCGCACAGTCCTTGAAAGAACGGTTTGACTACGGGCAAAACCCGGACAAGACCGAGGGCGGTGAATTGATCTCGTCCTACGGCTGCGACCACATGACCGCCGATGCTGAGTTCCTTTTGAGCAAGGCCAAGTACAAGGCTGCCACAGGCCGGGAGCAGCGGCGGGACGCGGATGTGCTGTGCTATCAGATCCGCCAGTCATTCAAGCCCGGGGAGATCACGCCGGAGGAGGCCAACCGCATCGGCTATGAAACGGCGATGCGCTGGACAAAGGGGAAGTATGCCTTTTTCGTTGCCACCCACATAGACAAGGCGCACATCCACAATCACATTTATTACAATTCGACCTCGCTGGACTGCACCCGGAAATTCCGGGACTTCATCGGCTCTGGCCGTGCGGTGCGGCGGCTCTCTGACCGCATTTGTCTTGAAAATGATCTGTCCGTCATCACCAACCCCAAACTGCACAGCAAGGGACGATTTCTCCATTACGGGGCATGGCTGGGGACGGAGCGGCAGCCCCCATACAAGGAGCAGCTACGGCTTGCCATCAATGAAGCTCTTGCCAAACGCCCCGCCGATTTTGACGCTTTTCTCTGGCTCATGGAGGCGTCCGGCTTCACGGTCAAGCATGGGCGCAGCGGTACGATCTCTTTTCTTGTTCCGGGGCAGGAGCGGGCGACCCGGCTGCGGGCATCCACCCTCGGGGACGGCTACTATCCCGAGGACATCAAGGCCGTCATCGCCGGGGAGCGCCCACTCCCGGAGCAGCCTGTTCCTGCGCCTGCCGCCCCTCGCCGTGTCAATCTGATCGTGGATATACAGGAGCGCCTGCGCTCCGGCAAGGGAGCGGCCTATGCACGGTGGGCAAAGGTCTATAACCTCGAGCAGATGGCGGCAGCGCTTCAATTCATGCAGGAGCAGAATATCACCGAGTATGACCAGCTCTCCGCAAAGGCCGAGGATGCCGTTTCCCGTTTTCACGCTTTGACCGAACAGCTCCGGCGGACGGAGGCTGACCTGTCCGCAACATCTGAGCTGATGGGAGCCGTGGTGCAGTACGCCAAGACCCGCCCCGTCTTTGACGGGTACAAGGCCGCAAAGTACAGCCGAAAATATCTTGCCGAGCATGAGGCGGAGCTGGCGGACTACCGGGCAGCCAAGGCTACAATGGGAGAGCTGCTGGGCGGTGAGAAGCTGCCCAAAATGGCAGAGCTAAAAGAAAAACGCCGCCAACTGGCGGCGCGGAAAAAGGCACTCTACGCTGACTACCGAACGGCGCAGGAGGAAATGCGGCAGGCTGTGGCGGTCAAGGCCAACATTGACCATCTGCTGGGCGTTGCGGACAGCCAGCGCAAAAAGGAACAGGAGCGATAGCGCACGGTGACGCAGACAAATTACTTTGGGACAAAAAGTCCCAAAGCCGGGTTTGGGGAGGCTCCCCAACAAGCGTTTTTGCAGCCCGCCGGGATGCAAAAATAGCAAGTGTGGCTACACTTGCCCTGCTTGCCATTAGTGCGTACCCCGGAAACCCCACGGAAAAACGGAGGCAGCGCCGTTTCTTACGCTCCCTCCGTTCCACGGTTTTCTATGATTGCGTCGATAATTCCTTCGACGAGCCGCAGCTCACTTTCGCTGAGGGAATTAAGCAGAATGTTGATCCGCTTCTTTGCGGCTTCATCGGCGCTCATATCTGGATAAAAGTATTCGTCCACGGAGATACCGAACATTGTTACCATTTGGTAAAAGGCGTTTAGGCTCGGATGCTGTCCGTCATTTTCGTGATACATAATGGTACGCGGATCACGGTCAACAATGTATCCTAACTGCTCCTGCGTCATACCCTCGCGCTCACGGGCTTTCTTAATGGCAAGTCCAATCCCGTGAAAGTCAAATTTGCGCTCGTCCCGTTCAATTTTCATAGCATCACCACCTAATGTAATTTTACATTTCGGGTAATAGCATTTGAACGATGTTATATTTCATTCCTCTGCATATTTAATTTCATATATTTGCCGAGCAAATTCTCATAGTTGACAATGGCTGCGGTGTAGCATATAATGTACTTACCAAACAAGTACATTATATGACAGGAGGCGCAGCCTCATGGAAATCATTATCAGTAGTAACACCAGCAAACCTATTTATGAGCAGATCACTTCTCAAATGAAAGCTATGATCATGAGCGGTGAGCTTCAAACCGGCGACCCGATTCCGTCTATGCGGGCACTGGCAAAGTCGCTTCATATCAGCGTCATTACAGTGCAGAAAGCCTATGAAGATCTGCATCGTGATGGCTTTATTGAAACAACAGTAGGCCGTGGCAGTTTCGTATCGGCACAGAATAAAGATTTCTTTCAAGAGGAACAACAGCGCCGGGCGGAAGAACATCTCCAAGAGGCTGCCGATATTGCACACTCCGGCGGCATCCCTTTGAGTAAATTAGTTGAGATACTGACGATGTTCTATCAGGAGGAGGGCTGACGATGGAAAGCATTTTGCAAATTACAGACTTGACAAAACGCTACCCCGATTTTTGCTTAGACCATTTGACCCTCAATGTTCCAAGCGGCAGCATTGTCGGTTTGATTGGAGAGAACGGTGCGGGAAAAACAACCACCATGAACCTGATCCTCAATGCTGTTACCAAGGACGGCGGAGATATTCTTGTTTTCGGGCGAGATAATCTTTCCCACGAAAAAGAGGTCAAACAGCGGATAGGCGTTGTGCAGGATGAATGTAATCTTCCCTTTATGTTCTCTCCCGCAGACATTGAAACCATTATGCGTCAAATCTATGCCCAATGGGATTCCAACCGCTACTGGGAGCTATTGAATAGGTTTGATTTACCTGTGAAACAGGAAATCGGCTCATTTTCAAAGGGTATGAAAGTAAAGATGAATTTTGCGATTGCCCTTGCCCATCATGCTGAATTGTTATTGCTTGACGAGGCGACAAGCGGGCTTGATCCCGTTATGCGGGATGATATGCTTGATCTGCTGTTAGACTTTGTTCAAAGCGAGGAACGCGGCGTTCTCTTTTCTACACATATTATGAGTGACCTCTCTAAGATTGCGGATTATATAGCTTTTCTGCATAAGGGTAGATTGCTGTTCTTTGAGTCGAAGGACGAATTGATCTACCACTATGGACTGATCCATTGTGGGGAAAAGCTATTTCGAGAAATTGACCGTGGCGATATATTGGCGTGGAGAAAACAGGATTATGAATATCAAATTTTGGTGGCAGACCGAGAAGCCGCTGCTCGGAAATACAGGGGCTGCGTGATAGACCCGGCCACCTTAGATGACATCATGCTTTTATATATCAAGGGAGGATCGCTATGATTGGTTTGGTCGCAAAAGATTTTCTCGTATTCAAAAAGATATGTAAACCCGCTTACCGTCTGTTAGGCATCACCCTATTACTGTGCGCCTGCATTTTCATTCCACAAGCGGCAATCCCGTATATTTCACTGCTGCTCCCGCTGATGGGCGTTGCTTTTCTGACCGAGTTGGTTAAAATCGAGGAAAAGAGCGATTGGAAGAATTACTTACCGGTTCTCCCTATCACGGATAAGGAGATTGTTGTCGGGCGCTACCTGTTCAGCGGAATACTGTTTGTTAGCCTCTCTGCGTTGACTTTCTTGCTTTGTATCATTGCTGCTTTTACAGGACAATTTTCGTTCACCACAGTTGTACCAAACCTTGTGTTAGGTATGTGTTGTACGGTGCTTACAATCTGTTTGGGTGTTCCCTCGGGCTTTGTTTTCAAACAGCCAAACTGCACCGGGGCAATGATCGCCGCCATCATGGTCTGTGCGGTAATACGGTCTACTGGTCTTGATACCGCCTTTTTCGCCGCACCCTCATTCCTTGCCTACGCACTGCTTATTATCGTTATGGCATTACTCCTCTACCTGTCCTATCGCGCGTCACTCAGCATTTTCAGAAAAAGGCGTCATGCAAGAAGCAAGGTGGCACCTAATGATTGAAAACAACTGGATTCTATGTCCGATATGCAGAAATAAGACACGCATCAAAATTCGGGGTGATACGGTGCTTGAGAACTTTCCTCTGTATTGCCCAAAATGCAAACAAGAAAATCTGATCCGAGCTTATCAACTAAATATCATAGTTATCAAGGAGCCAGACGCACAGACGCAGAGCCGATAACCCGTAGCCAACAGGCACACGGATTATCGGCTCTTTTCTTTTGATAGCAACTGCGCTGGTATCAAAACAAGACCGTTGCAATCGGCCTTGCGGCGCAGAACGGCGGTTTTGAAATATTATATTTCAAGCCGCCGTTTTCCTTTTGAAAAAATGGATCAACGGAGGGTGTGGTAAAGTCGCCCTTTTTTAAGGATACGGCGGTGTCCAAGGAGGTATCGCCGTGTCCATTTTGCTTTTTTATAGCGTCCATGATCTGCACCAGCTAAAAAAAGCGTGGCCCCTCCATCGGAGCAGTCCGGCCTTGAAAGTGAAATTAAATATCATATAACAAGAACTTTGCTTGCTCTCGCCCGCATAGCGTCATGCTGTGCGGGCGTTTTTGTATGCCTGCACTTTGGGACAATTTGTCCCAAAGCGGCCAGTCCCGGCTGCCGATCTCCGCCGTGCCTCCGTTCTGTTCACCCACCCACACATGAACTGAATGGAGGAAATACAAATGACGACCATCAATCTGAAGGACTTTTACGCTTGGTACACCCATGATGAATACATCGAAGTTTCCGACGAAGTGGCCGCCGAGCTGAAGGCGGACAAGCTGTATGAGGCAGCCTATCAGCGGCGCACGACCCGCAACAAAGCGCAGTATTCCCTCGACTGTGACGATGGGATCGAATACTCGGCCTGCCTGCATGAGCCGACGCCGCAGGAGCTTCTGGATCGTATGGAGCTGTTCGTCCACCTGTGGAATGCCCTCAATTCTCTGCCGGAGGTGCAGGGTATCCGGGTGGAGGCGCATCTGATCCTCGGCATGAGCTACCGCCAGATCGCCCGGGAGCAGGGCGTGGACAAAAGTGCCGTCCGACACTCTGTCAAAAGCGGCAAGGCGGCTATGAGAAAATATTTGAAAAAACTTCTGTAAAGGTATCTCCATTTGCCCGATTTTTGTCCTTGGTATATGAGGGGTAGTTTCAACCTCTCCGCAGCAAAGTAGTTGATGCTCCGTGACGGATCGTCGCTATCCGCTGTGAGGGAGCGCCGCATTGAATATGAGCTGTCTTATGACAGGCCAACAGGAGCAGGTGCGGCGCTCCCGCCTTTCAAAAACACCTTGGGACATTTCGTCCCAGGGTCATAAGCCGTAGGCCAGCGCTCTTATGGTGCGCTGGCCTTTCCCTGTTGCCGAGAATTGAAAAGGAGGTCTTTATGCAGCAGAGAAAACAACATACCGCATTTGCTGTGGACGGCTACGCCATCACCGCCAGCTTTGCAGACTGCAAAAATGCGGCAGCGCTCCATCATGTAAAGCAAATCTTATTATCTTCTTTTACCAACAATACGGCAAAAAATAGCTCCGGCGACATCCTTGCAATCCCTCCCGAACAGAGGGATAATAATAGTGGAGGTATCCCCTATGTACCTTGAAAACTTCATATTTCCCGCGTATTGATTGCGTTTTTTCATTGACCCATCGACAAATGAAAGGACGGATCAATATGATAGAAAACAGAATGATGACAGGCAATCGGGTTGATTGCCTATACCGAGTGTCTACCGATAAGCAGGTGGACTACAACGATAAAAGTCAAGCCGACATTCCCATGCAGCGCAGAGAGTGCCATCGCTTCTGTGAAAAAATGGGCTGGACGATTGTTCACGAGGAACAGGAGGACGGTGTGTCCGGGCATAAGGTTAGAGCCGAAAACCGGGACAAGCTGCAAATCATCAAGGAGCGCGCTAAGCAGGGGAAATTCGATATTCTGCTTGTGTTCATGTTTGACCGCATCGGGCGTATCGCTGACGAAACGCCTTTTGTAGTGGAATGGTTTGTCAAGAACGGCATCCGTGTCTGGAGTACCCAAGAGGGAGAACAGCGTTTTGATAATCACACGGACAAGCTCACCAACTACATCCGCTTCTGGCAGGCTGACGGTGAAAGCGAAAAGACTTCAATTCGCACAAAAACCGCTCTCGGCCAGCTCGTCGAGGACGGAGGTTTCAAGGGCGGTCTTGCTCCTTATGGATATGACCTTGTAAAGAGCGGGCGCTTCAATAAACGCAAGCACGAGGTTTTTGAACTGGCTGTCAACGAGGCCGAGGCCGCTGTGGTACGGATCATCTTTGACAAATATGTGCATGAGGGTTTCGGCGCTCAACGGATCGCCACCTACTTAAATAACCTCGGCTATCGGGCGAGGACGGGTAAAATGTGGCATCACGCCAGCGTCCGAGGTATCATTTGCAATCTTACATATACCGGGGTGCTTCGCAGCGGCGAAAGCCGCTCCCAAACGCTGCCCCATTTGCAGATCATAGCGCCGGAGCTGTTTGAGGCCGCACAGCACATTCGTACCTCCCGCGCCAACTCCGCCGAACAGGAACGGCGCGTACCGCTGAATACCCGTGGTCAGTCCTTGCTGGCCGGGAATGTCTTTTGCGGGCATTGTGGCTCCCGGCTGGCGCTCACCACCAACGGCAAGGCTTACCCGTGCAAGGAAGATGCTCATCGCATTGTAAAGCGTGTGCGGTATATCTGCTACGGCAAGACCCGCAAACAAACCGAGTGTGACGGACAGACTGGCTACACGGCGCATATTCTTGACGGTATCATTGACAAGGTAGTACGGCAGATCTTTGAGCGGATGAAAGCAATTCCTAAAAGCGAGATCGTCAATATCCGCTATCGTGAAAAGATGGAAGAACGGAAAGCGCTTCTCAAAAGTGCGAAATCCGACTATGCCAAGGCTGCCGCCGAACTTGATATACTCCGTGGAGAGGTCATTAAATCCCTCCGGGGCGAAAGTGCTTTTTCGCAGGATTTGCTCAGTTCCTTGATTGCGGATAGCGAGAAAAAATGCCTCACCATTCAACACACTATGGAGGCGGCGCAGGCGGCCTACGGCGAGGGACAGGCCATGCTGGACGCCTTAAACGCTCAATACGACGATATTATATCATGGGCAGAAATGTACGACAGCACCAGCATGGAGTCAAAGAAAATGATCGTGAGCTGCCTGATCCGGCGCGTGGAGGTGTGTCGGGACTATCGGCTGCATATCGACTTCAATATTGACTTTGAGCAGTTCAGTGCTGGGCTGGACATTTCGGCAATCGCTGCATAAAGCAAAAACCCCACTTCTAAAGAAGTGAGGTTTTCTTCACACTCTCTGTGATGGTGGAGATAAGCGGGATCGAACCGCTGACCTCTTGAATGCCATTCAAGCGCTCTCCCAGCTGAGCTATACCCCCATATGGAAGAGAGTGTAAATACTGAGTTTTAAGTGCGGGGGTTGTTTACCGCTTCAACCGGGCTCCCAGCTGAGCTATACCCCCACATCGGGTGGTCGGCGCTGCCGACTTGTATAATATAGCAGGGATCTCCGGAATTGTCAACCCCTATTTTCGCTTTTTCTCGATTTTTTTGAAAAGGCGGAAGGGCGGAGGGGAAAAGCGTGAGAAGGGGAGAGGCCTGGGCCTCTCCCCGCGGTGTGGGTCACACTTTCAGCTTGTCCTTCTTGGCCTCGTTGAGGCTGGCCATCACCATGCCGGTCAGGGCGAAGAGGGCGATGACGTTGGGAAGGACGATGAAATTGTTGAACATATCGGTGACCTCCCAGACGAAGTCACTGCCGGAAACAGTGCCCAAAAAGATGAAGATCAGGGCAATAATGGTATAAATGGCGCTGCAAAGCTTGCTGTTTTTGCGGCCGAAGAGGTAGTTGGCGTTGATCTTGCCGAACAGATTCCAGCTGAGAATGGTGGAGAAGGCGAAGAACAGCAGGCAGATGGCCACGAACTTGGCGCCCAGGCTGGCACCGAACACGGAGCCGAAGGCCGTCTGGGCCAGGTTGGTCTTGCCGATGCCCTCGGGGATGACGCCAGTGGCCAGGATGCCGTCCTTGGTGTACAGGGTGCAGATGATGACCAGAGCATTCAAGGTCAGGACGATGAAGGTGTCGATAAACACACCGATCATGGCCACAACGCCCTGATCGTGGGCGTGGGCCACGTTGGCCTGGGCATGGGCGTGGGGCGTGGAGCCCATACCGGCCTCATTGGAGAACAGGCCGCGCTTGGCACCCTGGGAGATCGCGGTCTTGAGGGCGTAGCCGAAGCCGCCGCCGATGATGGCCTGGGGCTGGAAGGCGTACTTGAAGATCATGCCGAAGGTGGCGGGGACGTACTTGATGCGGCAGATCAAGATGGCCAGACCGCCCAGCAGGAAAATGCCGGCCATGATGGGGACGATCTTCTCGGTGACGGCGGCCAGACGCTGCACACCGCCCAGGAAGATGACGGCGCAGATGACCACCAGAATGATGCCCACGATCCAAGAGGGCACGCCGAAGGCCGTCTGCATGGTGGAGCCAATGGAGTTGGACTGCACCATGCAGCCCATAAAGCCCAGGGCCAGGATGATGGACACGGCGAAGAATCCCGCCAGGAACTTGCCGAAGCCGCCCTTGAAGGCCGTGGTGATGTAGTACACCGGGCCGCCCTTGATGTTGCCGTCCGGATCGACGATGCGGGTCTTTTGAGCCAGCGTGGCCTCGGCATAGATGGTGGCCATGCCGAAGAAGGCGATGATCCACATCCAGAAGATGGCGCCGGGGCCGCCGGTGAGGATGGCACCGGAGGCGCCGACGATGTTGCCGGTGCCCACCTGGGCGGCAATAGCGGTGGCCAGCGCCTGGAAGGAGGTCATACCGCTCTTCTGCGCACCGCCGCGGAGGTTCAGCTCGCCGAAGAACTTCTTCATGCCCTCGCCGAAGCAACGCACCTGTACGAAGCGGGTCTTAATGGAATACCAAAGACCGACGCCCACCAGCAGGAAGATCAGGATATAGTTGCTGAGATACTCGTTGATTTTGGTTACGATGGGAAACAATACGGATTCTACCATGGGTCGTTCTCTCCTTACATAAAAAATAGAGCTGCCGGAGACCGGCAACTCTGGAGAAGTCTGGTGACAAGCAAAAAAACTCGTCTGCTCCGTCCTTTTGCCTGAGAGATTCGGCGCGTGCGCGCCTTGCACCTTCGGCACCCAACTGAATGGGATTCTCCAGAGTTCCCTCCCCGTCCGGTCTTTTCATTCCGAGCGGTTCATGGGGATGTATTTAATTGATGGACGTATGTTACCATACAACGGACAGTTTTGCAACCCCTAATTTGAAATTTTTGTGAATGGCAAATTCCTGTTGACAATATCGTTCTACGATGTTATAAATATCGTAGAACGATATTCGGACGATCATCACAGGCGGGAGGTGACGCTATGCCCCGGAAAACGCTGGAAAGCCTGTCCGAGCCCATGTTCTATGTGCTGATGGCGCTGCGGCATGAGCCGCTGTGCGGCGCGGACATCGCTCAGTGGGTATCCCGGCGGACGGAGAAGCGTATCACGCTGGGCCCCGGCACGCTATACACCATCCTGGGCAAGCTGACGGATCAGGAGATGATACGCGAAACGGCGACGGATGGCCGCCGCCGCACCTACGCACTTACCGACGACGGAAGGAGACTGTACGACAACGAGGTCGCGCGGCTGCGCCGCTGCGTGCAGGACGCGGACAGAGAGGAGGACACACCATGACAAAGCTGCTGCCCTACTATCCCTTTCAGACGGATGCCATCGAGGGCTGGCTGGACGAGCAGGCGAGGCAGGGCCTGTTCCTGACCGAGTGTGCCTGGAGGCTGGCGGCAGCCTTTGAACGGGGCGCGCCCAAGGCGGTGCGCTATCGCATCGACGTAAAGCGGGACAGCGGATGCTATGGCGAGCAGGAGCGCATCGCCGCCTACCGGGAGCTGGGCTGGGAGTACGTCTGCGAGCTGACGGCGGATCTGGATGTCTACCGCTGCGACGACCCTGACGCTCCGGAGCTGAACACCGACGAGGAGACGCTGCATCAGGTGCTGGACGGAAAGCTGAAGGGCGCGGTCATACAGGCCGTGGTGGGGCTGTGCCTGTTTCCGCTGTGGGTATACTGGGCACTGCTGCGGGACATGCCCGCATTCGAAAGTGTTTTCGATATGCTTTCCAGTGGCTACGGCTGGCTGTATCTGGCCGGGCTTCTGGCGATACTGACGTGGCTGCTGGACGATGCCGCCACCATCGCGGGGGCGGTATCGGCGCGGCGGCGCAGGCTGCTGAAGCGCGCCTACCACACACCGTCCGAGCTGCGGCGCTGGCGGGCGGTGCGCTGGGCCACGGTGCTGCTGCCCCTTGTCGCGCTGACCGTGCTGCTGGTACTGGGCATCTCGATGAGATGAGATAACAAATGTCCCCCGGCTCTGCCGGGGTACATTTGTTTTACTTCGTCAGGGTGAAGGTCATTTTGACCGGGTTGTGGTCGGAATAAGCAAAGGCGGTGTCGATCACCTCCGCGGCGCTGATGGCCACGTTGGGCGTGACCATGAAGCCGTCCACCGTCAGGACATACTGGCCCTCGTGGTAGGGACCGTCGGCGTTGCGGCAGGAGGGGACGGGGGCGTTTTCGTCCAGCGGGGCCACCAGCGTCACGTCTGTGTTGTCGAACACGCCGTCGGGGATGGGCTGTGCCCAGGAGTACTCCTTGTCCGCCGCGCCGAAATACAGGCTGGAATCACCCAGCAGGTCCTTGTTGAAGTCGCCGCCGGCCACGCACCAGTTGCCTTTCTCGTACTCTGCCTGCATATCCGCCAGCAGCAGCTTCAGCTGCTCGGTGGCGATGGTGCCGTCGCTGGTATAGGCGGACAGATGCAGGTCATACAGCACCAGCTCCCCGCCGCCGTCCACCGGGATGCGGCTGACGGAGTAGCAGCGGTCCAGATCCAGGATCTTCATAAAGCCGCTCTCCACCGGCAGCTCCACCCGCGCGGCGGCGGTGATCTCCGCGGCGGAGAAGGTCAGCAGGCCGGACCTGGACGCGCCGTGGGGACTGGTCAGGGGATAGAACAGGTAGGGGGAGTCGTAGTTGGGGCAGTAGACGCTGCTCATGGCGGGCAGGGCGGCGTACAGCGGCTCCCGCTCGTCCAGGTGATAGGTGCGGGTGGCGTCGGTGTCCACCTCCTGCAGCAGGCAGAAGTCCGCGCCCTGCGATCGCAGAAAGGCGGCGATGGCGTCCATGTTGGCCGTCAGGCGCTCCTTCGACCAGGCGCGGGACTGGCTGCCGCCGTCCATGAAGAAGCCGTAGTCCGGCTCGTAGGCGCCGAAGCCGATGTTGTAGGACAGCACCGTGTAGGCGGTGTCCGTGGTCACGGCGCCGGCGGCGTCGGCGGACTGCACCGGCGTCAGCGTCTGGTCGCCGAGACGGTGGTAGGAGATGAACACATAGGCGATGTAGCCGGCCGCCAGCAGCACCAGCGCCAGCACGACGCACAAAACGATTTTTACCCATTTTTTCACGGCAGGTATCCTCCCCGTTTCCTTTTT
>ERZ791569.816-NODE-816-length-15344-cov-2.912421_pt1 | contig 15344 bp, 10 predicted proteins | sample MGYA00509973_ERZ791569 | MGnify/ENA primary metagenome ERZ791569 (study PRJEB30046, sample SAMN00791902) | human gut metagenome | study: EMG produced TPA metagenomics assembly of the A metagenome-wide association study of gut microbiota in type 2...
TTATCATTTGGCTGCAAATGTAGGAATAAAAGTTATACATTGTTGTCTTTAGATGATAATTTCTATTAATTTTATAGCAAAATGACTGATTTTGCACAAACTTATGGTTGCTATCCGGGTCTCTGTACTCCTTAATGTATAATGGTTATTTCTTTTTTCTGATTGCTATATAACATATCTGTTTTGATATTCTCTAGGCGACATTCCTTCATGCCGTTTGAAATATCTTCCTAAATACGACTGGTCCGGGAAACCGAGCCGGTCGGCTATATCCTGCATTGTCAGCTCCGTAGACTGAAGCAGTACTTTGATCTCTAGAATGGCGAAATCATCAATGATCTTTTTGGCAGAATCTCCGGTCACACTGCGGCAGATGCCTGTCAGGTATTTGGTCGAAATACAAAGTTCGTTGGCGTAGAAGTTAACTTCCCGTTGTGAAATGCAGTTTTCGTGCACCAATGCGACAAACTTCTTGAAGATTTCGTCCTGCCGGCTTCCCCCTTCTATTTCCTGTTTGTCGAAGTAGCGGTAGCATTTATCGTAAATATCCAGCATGAAGGATTGGAGATGATTCTTGGCTATCTGGTTCCGAAACGGTTTTCACGGTCGTTATATATCGCTGTTGTGGCTCGTATCAATCCGTTGATGGCTCCGGTATTTTCTTGGGGGAGAACGTAGCAAGGCTGTTCTTTGATGAACCGGAAAAATATAGGCTCAAACCGCATGCAGGCTTCCATGAACATCTCTTTTGGAAATCCGAAAAACGAAGCGGTGAAGTCGCTGCTGCAACCATTGATGCGGATAATGGTACCGGGAAGAAGTACTACCTGTGTGTTTTCTACAATTTCATAATCCTTCAAATCGATTGTGGCGTGTGCCCATCCCTTACGGCAGAAGTAAATGGCACCTCCTTCCAACTTCCATAAATGATGCATGACCGGAGACAGATTTTCGTCGGTCCCGGCAATAAAAGGTTCGCGGAGTATAGCAAGGCTGGAGTTTTTTTCTTTCATATACATTTCTCTTTTCGCGGACAAAAATAGGACTATTTTACTAAATATTAGCTTTTATATTCCGAAAATGAACAAAACTCAAAACAGTATGACCAGTTTTCTATACTAAAAAGAGCCTATCTTTGCCGCGTTCAAAAATTTAATAGGTAACATAATGAGTAGAAAGATTAGTAAAGTTAAGCAAGGGCTGTTATTGCTCTGCTGTCTGGTTGCTGCTACGGGATGTAAGCAAGCTCCACCTGCACAAATGGAAACAGGATATGAAGTTATGACCGTCGCTCCGGCGGACCGTATGATTCTGAGCACATATTCGGCGACAATTCGTGGACGCCAGGATATTGATATTTATCCGCAGGTGAGCGGAACGCTGACAAAAGTATGTGTGACGGAAGGACAACGTGTAAAAAACGGACAGACATTGTTCATTATCGACCAGGTGCCCTACGAAGCCGCATTGCAGACGGCGGTGGCAAATGTGAAGTCTGCTGAAGCTGCTCTTGCTACGGCACAGCTTACTTATGAAAGCAAAGAGGAACTGTATAAGGAGAATGTGGTTTCCGCATTCGATCTGAGCACGGCAAAGAATTCTCTTCTGGCAGCCAAAGCACAGCTGGCACAGGCGAAAGCACAGGAAGTAAACGCCCGCAATAACCTTTCATATACGGTAGTGAAGAGTCCCAGCGACGGTGTGATAGCTATGTTGCCTTACCGTGTCGGAGCATTGGTAGGACCAAGCATTCCACAGGCTTTGACTACGGTTTCCGACAATTCGGATATGTACGTTTACTTTTCTCTGACCGAAAATGAATTGCTTTCTTTGATTAACCAGTATAAAAACATGGACGAAGCATTGAAGAATATGCCGGAAGTAGAATTAAAACTGATTGACGGTTCGGTGTATGGCGAGAAAGGACGTGTGGAGTCTATCAGCGGTGTGATCAACCGTCAGACAGGAACGGTAGGTGTCCGTGCAGTGTTCCCTAATGCTTCGGGTATTTTGCACAGTGGCGCTTCGGGCAGTGTCCTGGTTCCCAACTCCTACAAAGGTGTTATTGTTATTCCTCAGGAAGCTACGGTGGCAATGCAGGATAAGATTTCCGTATATAAAGTTGTGGACGGAAAAGCGACTTCAATGTTGATTACTGTAGCTGCCATCAATGACGGACGCGAGTACATCGTTCTGGACGGGTTGAAAGTCGGGGACGAGATTGTGTCACAAGGTGCCGGACTGCTTAGAGAGGGAACGCAAGTAAAATAAAGCTGTAAGATACAAAAAATGAAAGGAAATGTATTTATAAAGCGACCGGTGATGGCTATGTCCATTTCCGTGTTGATTATGATTGTCGGATTTATTTCGCTTTTCACCTTGCCGGTGGAGCAATATCCCGATATAGCACCGCCTACGGTGATGGTGTCCGCCACTTATACGGGGGCAGACGCTGATGCGGTGATGAATAGTGTGATTATGCCATTGGAGGAGAGTATCAATGGTGTTGAAAATATGATGTATATCACTTCTAATGCGACCAATTCCGGTACTGCCACTATCCAAGTCTATTTCAAGCAGGGAACAGATCCGGATATGGCTGCGGTCAACGTGCAAAACCGTGTATCGAAGGCCCAAGGGCTGTTGCCTGCCGAAGTTACCAAGATCGGTGTAACGACGAGTAAACGGCAGACCAGCTTCTTGCAGATTAATTCATTGGTAAGTACGGACGACCGTTACGATGAGACTTTCCTTGCCAATTATCTGGATATTAACGTTATTCCGGAAATTAAACGTATCGAGGGAGTCGGTGACGTGATGGAGTTGGGAGATACTTATAGTATGCGTATCTGGCTGAAACCGGAATTGATGGCACAATACGGATTGGTTCCGTCGGATGTGACGGCAATACTGGGTGAGCAGAACCTTGAGGCTCCTACCGGTTCTTTAGGTGCGGATTCTAAAAATGTTTTCCAGTTCACTATGAAATATCGCGGTCGTCTGAAGAGTGTGGAAGAATTTCAGAACACTGTGTTGCGTGCAGAGGATGATGGTTCTACACTTCGCTTGAAAGATGTGGCCGAGGTGGAATTGGGAGCGTTGTCTTACAGCTTTCATGGTAAGACAAACGGACATCCGGGCGTGACGTTTATGGCCTTCCAGGTGGCGGGAGCAAATGCTACTTCGGTAAACGAAGCCATAACGGACAAACTGAATGAAATGTCGAAAGACCTGCCTGCGGGTACGGAATTTCTTTCGATGATGAGTTCTAACGACTTCCTGTTCGCTTCTATTCACAATGTGGTGGAGACATTGGTCATCGCTATCATCTTGGTTATCCTTGTGGTTTACTTCTTCTTGCAGGATTTCAAAAGCACGCTGATACCGTCTATTTCCATCATTGTCTCTTTGGTCGGTACGTTCGCCTGTCTGACGGCAGCCGGATTCAGTATCAACATTCTTACGCTTTTCGCTCTGGTGCTTGCCATCGGTACGGTAGTTGATGACGCTATTGTAGTGGTAGAGGCAGTGCAGGCAAAGTTTGATTCCGGCTACACATCTCCTTATCTCGCCACCAAAGATGCGTTAAGTGATGTGACGATGGCGGTAATCTCTTGTACGTGTGTATTTATGGCGGTATTTATCCCTGTTACTTTTATGGGCGGTACTTCCGGTATCTTCTATACGCAGTTCGGTATCACTATGGCAACTTCCGTTGGCTTGTCCTGTATTTGCGCCTTGACTCTTTGTCCGGCATTGTGCGCTATGATGATGCGTCCGGCTTCGGGCACTAAGAGCGCGAAAAGTATCAACGGACGTGTGCGTGCCGCTTATAATGCTTCTTACAATGCTATGCTGGGTAAATATAAGAAAGGAGTGATGTTCTTTATCCACCACCGTTGGATGGTGTGGACTTCTTTGGTTTGCTGTATAGCTTTGCTCGTTTATCTGATGTCAACAACCAAAACCGGTCTGGTTCCTCAGGAAGATCAGGGAGTTATGATGGTGAATGTCAGTGTGGCACCGGGTAGTACGCTGGAAGAGACCAACAAAGTAATCGATAAAGTAGAAGCTGTGATAAAGAGCACTCCGGAGGTAAAACAATATACTACTGTCGCCGGCTACGGACTGATTGCCGGACAGGGTGTTTCGTACGGTACGGTTATTATCCGTCTGAAGGACTGGAGCGAACGTAAGGGCAGCGAACACACGGCTGATGCGGTGATGACACGTCTGAACGGACAATTCTATATGATTAAAGAAGCACAGATTTTCTGCTTCCAGCCGGGTATGATTCCAGGCTACGGTATGGGTAACTCTATCGAGCTGAACCTTCAGGATAAGACTGGTGGGGATATGACTACATTCTATAACAATGCGATGAAGTTCCTCGGTGCGTTGAACCAGCGTCCGGAAGTGGCAATGGCATATACTTCCTACGCCATGAACTTCCCCCAACTGTCGGTAGAAGTAGATCCGGCGAAGTGTAAGCGGGCAGGTATTTCGCCCTCTACGATATTGGATGCACTGGGTAGTTACTGTGGTGGTGCTTACATATCCAACTATAACCAGTTCGGTAAGGTATATCGTGTTATGATGCAGGCTTCACCGGAGTATCGCTTGGATGAGCACGCACTCAAGAATATGTATGTCCGTAATGGTACCGAAATGGCTCCTGTCAGCCAGTTTGTGACGATCAAGAAGGTAATGGGAGCGGAAGTTGCCAATCGCTTCAACCTGTATAGCAGTATTACAGCCAACGTGAATCCGGCTGCCGGATACTCATCCGGTGAGGTCCAGAAAGCCATTAATGAGGTTGCCGAACAGACCTTGCCTATGGGATACGGATACGAGTATGGAGGAATGGCGCGTGAAGAGGCCGGCAGTGGCGGTGCAAAAACGCTTTTTGTGTATGGTATTTGTATTGTTTTGATCTTTCTTATTCTGGCTTGTTTGTATGAAAGCTTTCTGATACCGTTTGCCGTTATCTTTTCCGTACCGTTCGGCTTGATGGGATCTTTCCTCTTTGCCAAGATTTTCGGTTTGGAGAATAATATTTATCTCCAGACGGGTGTGATTATGTTGATCGGTTTGTTAGCGAAGACGGCTATTCTGATTACAGAGTACGCAATCGAACGGCGTCGTAAAGGGATGGGAATTATCGAGTCGGCCTACAGTGCGGCGCAAGCTCGTTTGCGACCTATCTTGATGACAGTTCTTACGATGATTTTCGGTATGTTGCCGTTGATGTTCTCCTCCGGTGCAGGTGCTAACGGTAATTCATCATTGGGTACAGGTGTCGTAGGAGGTATGGCTGTGGGTACATTGGCATTATTGTTTGTAGTCCCGGTATTTTACATTGCATTTGAGTTCTTGCAGGAAAAAATCCGTAAGCCGATGTATGAGGAGGCGGATCAACAAGTAGAATTGGAGAAGGAAAGAAGCTTGGCGGAACGCAGTGTGTTTAACGAAGATAAATAACTCAAATAGAAAAGTAAAGTATGAGAAAAATCATCATATTATCCGTAGCAACACTGGTACTGAGCAGTTGCGGTATTTACAATAAATACAAACCGGTGTCGGAAGTTCCGGAGGGACTTTATGGTAGTGAGCCAGTCGCTGCCGCCGATACGGCAAACCTCGGTAACCTCTCGTGGAGGGAGGTTTTTACCGACCCGTATTTGCAGACTTTGATCGATTCGGCTTTGGTGCGGAATACAGATATGCAGACGGCTCATCTGCGTGTGAAAGAAGCGGAAGCTTCACTCTTGACGTCCAAATTGTCTTATCTGCCTACCCTGTTTTTGGCGCCCGAAGGGGCTGTCAGCAGTTTAGACCGTGCGAAAGCCACACAGACCTATTCTTTGCCTGTCACGGCTTCGTGGGAGTTGGATATCTTTGGAAAGGTAACGACAGCCAAACGTCGTGCGAAAGCTGCCTACGAACAGAGTAAGGAGTATGAGCAGGCCGTGAAAACACAATTGGTGGCTGCTATGGCAAATGCCTATTATACATTGCTAATGCTTGATTCGCAATATGAGATTGCTGTTGCTACCGAAGCGGCTTGGAAGGAAAGTGTGAGGACTACCCGTGCCATGAAAAATGCCGGTATGGTGACTGAAGCCGGGTTGGCGCAGACAGAGGCTACCTATTATAATATATGTACGACTGTGCTTGATCTGAAAGAGCAGATCAATCAAGCTGAGAACTCGTTGGCGTTGTTATTGGCGGAAACTCCTCACGCGATTCAGCGTGGAAAACTGGGAAATCAGCGGTTGCCGGAGAACTTCTCAGTAGGTGTTCCTTTGCAAATGCTTGCCAATCGCCCCGATGTTCGTAGTGCGGAATTTTCATTGGCTCAGGCTTTCTACACAACGAATGCAGCTCGTGCTGCTTTCTATCCCTCCATCACTTTGAGTGGTAGTGCCGGGTGGACAAACAGTGCCGGTAGCATGATTATCAATCCGGGGCAATTCCTTGCTTCTGCTTTAGCATCCCTGACTCAGCCTTTGTTTAATAAAGGACTGAATATCGCACAACTCAAGATTGCGAAAGCACAACAGGAAGAAGCACGCCTTAGTTTTGAACAGACTTTACTGAATGCGGGCGTGGAGGTGAACGAAGCATTGGTACAGTATCAGACGGCTCGTGAGAAGGCTGTTTTCTATGATAAGCAAGTAGCTTCCTTACAGACGGCCGCGAAGAGCACAAGTCTTTTGATGAAGCATGGCAACACCACTTATCTGGAGGTATTGACTGCACAACAAACGTTGCTTAATGCACAATTGTCTCAAGTAGCCAATCGCTTTACCGAAATCCAGGGTATGATTACTTTGTATCAGGCGTTGGGGGGAGGCCGGATGTAAGGAGGTTGTTATTCTAAAGTCTTAAGTATACTCACTGTGATGAGAGGGAATCTCATTGCAGTGAGTATTTTTTTTATTCTCTTTTTCTATTTTTCTACGAAAGTATTCAGTGAATGAGGTTGTAAAGTGATATTTAAATAGCGGTTTCCTAATTTAACGGTTATATCTTTCGCTTTTTCGTTGAAATTTCCGGTTATAACCACTTGTTTCTTTTGAGGAGTCATAACGACAAGTACCGGAGTTTTGTCTTCTTTGCCGGTTTTATAAGCTAAGATTTTTGAACCGGGCGTTATGTAATGGCTGTAATGTTGTACTGCATAATACTCAGGAGTATAGGTTGCCGTTCCTGCTTTTGAATCTACATGGATTAACGCGTTTTGTTTCCATCCCCATCCGCTGAAACCACCATCATACAATATAGCGTTCCAAAAAGTATATTCTTCGCAACCATTACCCAGATAGTGATTCATCAATCCGAAGGTATGCTCGGCTGCTTTCCAATCAAAAGAGCCCCATCCGCATTCACTTTCTGTTTGTACATATTTATATTGCGGATATTTGGCACGGAGTTTCGGTAAGATCTGTCCGCCTTCCCATTGGAAACCGACGCCTTGTATCGTTTCCGGCATACGTGGATCAGAAAGGACCTGATCGATAACATCGTAGCGGTTGGTGTTGATTGTTCCTAAGTATAATTTAATTTCCGGATGTTGTTTCTTTAGGGTAGGAGCGAGATATTCTGTGTTGAAACGGATGATACCTTCTGCCGTCCATGCACAACCCGGATAGTTGGTGTAGCTCCATGATTCATTTTGGAACATCACCATTGAAATGGCAATGCCTTGTTGCTTGTAAGCATCGATGAATTTGCAAAAGTAATTGGCGTAGGTTTGCAGGTAACGTGGGTCTTGGATAAAATAATCATTCACGGCTAGCTGTTGCGGGAAAACCTTCGTGTTTTTCTCTTTACTGCCTTCAAAGAGGGCTACATCCGACAAGGGAGACATTTGATTTTGATTACGGTCACTGCGTACCGAATAGTAATGATTGATTTTCATCCATGAAGGGGGTGACCATGGGGACATCCAGAAAGTCATGTTGGGATTATACTGTTGGGCGGCTTTGATAAAAGGAATCAAAGTTGTTTTGTCACGGTTGATATTGAAGTATTTTAATTGGAAATCACCGGGCACTTCGTCACAGCTGTACCAGTCACGTGCATAGTCGTTGGCATTCATGGAAAAGCGTCCCATTGTGAACCTCAGCTCTCCTTTGGGAGAGAAGAGTTTGTGAAGAATCGTTTCCTGTTCCTTACGGGGAAGCATATTGAGTGCATCCCATCCTAATTCGTTGAAGCAAGTTCCCCAAGCTTTGAAAACAGTCCCTTCTTCCGAACCGCTGACATCCAATATGGGAGTTTGTGCGGCATTCGTTTGTAGCTTGGCTTTCGATTTTTGCCAGGTGTTACCTTCCGTACTGCTGATCCATTCGAAAGATTGGGCATACATGGAGTTTGCTGATAGTGCGAGGACTAAACTACTTACCAAAGTGGTTTTCTTTACAATGTTTCTCATGTCTTTATTCAAAGTGTTATTTATTAGTTGACTGGTGACAAAGGTAAAAAAGAAGAGGGAAATGGAGGAACAAATATGTAACAGATACTACGACTGATGTAACAAAAAAGAGCAGGTGTCAGAATAATTAAAGCCGGCAATTGCTGGTTTTAATTCTGACACCTGCTCTTTTTTTAGGTTGTTAGGTATGTTTATGCGTTCAATGCCTGTTCAATATCCGCGATGATATCATCTGCGTTTTCGATTCCTACGGATAGACGAATTAGGTCAGGCCGTACACCTGCTTCCATCAACTGCTCGTCCGACAACTGACGATGTGTGTGGCTTGCAGGATGGAGCACGCAACTACGTGCATCGGCAACGTGAGTGACGATAGCAATGAATTCCAGTGAATCCATAAACTTGATGGAAACATCGCGTCCCCCTTTCAGGCCGAAGGAGATTACTCCACAAGAACCGTTCGGCATATATTTTTGTGCCAAAGCGTAATATTTGTTATCCGGCAGGCCACAGTAATTGACCCAAGCCACTTTCTCGTTCTTGGAAAGGTATTCGGCTACTTTCTGCGCATTGCGGCAATGCTGTGGCATACGGAGGTGTAGTGTTTCGAGTCCCAGATTCAATAAGAATGAATTTTGCGGGCTTTGGATGCTACCCAAGTCACGCATCAGTTGTGCGGTAGCTTTGGTGATATAAGCGCCTTTGCCAAATGCTTTGGTATAAGTCAGTCCGTGGTAGGATTCGTCAGGGGTACAAAGGCCCGGAAATTTATCTGCATGAGCGTCCCAGTCGAAGTTACCGCTGTCAACTACACAACCGCCTACGCTGGTAGCGTGTCCGTCCATATATTTGGTTGTGGAGTGAACAACGATGTCGGCACCCCATTCGAACGGGCGACAGTTGATGGGGGTAGGGAAAGTATTATCCACAATCAAAGGTACTCCGTGACTGTGAGCGATACGGGCGAATTTCTCAATATCCAGCACTTCGAGAGAAGGATTGGAAATAGTTTCACCGAACAATGCTTTTGTATTTGGCTGGAAGGCTGCGGAAATCTCTTCTTCGCTGGCGTCCGGATTGACGAAGGTAACGTCTATGCCTAGTTTTTTCATTGTCACGCCGAACAGGTTGAAAGTACCGCCGTAAATAGCGGAAGAACAAACAAAATGATCTCCGGCCTGGCAAATATTGAAAATGGCGTAAAAGTTGGCTGCCTGACCACTGGAAGTCAACATGGCGGCTACACCACCTTCGAGAGCGGCAATCTTGGCGGCAACAGCGTCATTTGTCGGATTCTGCAGTCGTGTATAAAAGTAACCGCTATCTTCCAAATCGAAAAGGCGGGCCATTTGTTCGCTGGTATCATATTTGAAAGTTGTACTTTGATAGATGGGCAATACGCGTGGTTCGCCCTTTTTAGGCGTCCACCCTGCCTGTACGCACAGGGTTTCGGGCTTGAATTGTTTTGCCATAATGTTATCGGGTTTTAATGATTTATTTCAAAAAATGTTTTAATGGCGCAAAAGTAGGGAAAATAATTGTATTTTTGTCCTGTTTATGAGTGAAATGATAGTCACATGAAGGAGATAATTGTGCAGATATGAAAAATAAACTCTATATTCTTTTATTCTTAGCTTTTCTTTTCTCAGGAACAGCACTTTGGGCGCAGCAGAAAGCGACTCCGAAGGCGGGTGAGGGTATCTCTGCTTTTCTATTGAGACATAACCGTTCTCCAAAAAAATATATGGATGATTTTATAGAGCTGAATAAAAAGAAACTGGGGAAAAAGAATGTACTTAAAGTAGGGGTGAGTTATATTATTCCTCCCAAAGAGAAATCAAAAAACACAAATTTGGGAACTACTATTAACGAGCCTTTGTTCGGTAAGGAATTGGCAAATGTCAAGGTTACTTCCAATCGTCTTGCCGGTGCTTGTTTCTATGTGGTCAGCGGACATGGCGGTCCCGATCCCGGAGCTATCGGACGGGCAGGAAGGCATGAGCTTCACGAAGACGAATATGCATATGATATTGCTCTTCGTCTGGCGCGTGTTCTGATGCAGGAAGGTGCTGACGTGCGTATTATCATTCAGGACGCCAAGGATGGAATTCGTGATGAATCGTATCTGTCCAACAGTAAGCGCGAAACTTGTATGGGGGATCCGATTCCATTGAATCAGGTACAACGTCTTCAGCAGCGTTGCAATAAGATCAACGCTTTATATCAGAAAGACCGTAAAAACTATGCCTATTGCAGGGCTATCTTTATCCATGTGGATAGTCGAAGCAAGGGAAAGCAAACTGATGTCTTTTTCTATCATTCGAACAAGAAAGCGCATAGCAAACGGTTGGCGAATAATATGAAAGATACATTTGAATCGAAATATGATAAGCATCAGCCCAACCGAGGCTTTTCCGGCACTGTGAGTGGTCGTAATCTGTATGTGCTTTCCCGTACCACTCCCGTTTCTGTCTTTGTGGAGTTGGGCAATATTCAAAATACTTTCGATCAACGCCGGTTAGTGATAAATTCCAACCGACAGGCATTGGCTAAATGGCTGATGGAGGGCTTTTTAAAGGATCATAAAGAGAAAAAATAAGTAGAAGAGTCTGTTTTTTATGAACAAAACATATAACTGCTTGTTTTAATAATGCAAATCACCTGATAAAGCTTCTTATGGGTATGCGAATATAGATAAGTCAAGCAAGATATGCCTCCCCGGCATAACAGGAAGATTGCATAGTAGTTTTGTCGTGTTTTATTTTGTGTTTGTGTTGTGACGGTGCTGCGATGTGAATCGAGGTGCCGTTTTTTGGTATTGGTCGGAAAGAACCTTTCGGGAATAAAAAACGGACTTACGAAAGTCCTGATATGATAGTAGGATATTCCGTAAGTCCGTTGGGCTGGTGCTGCCTTGCACAGCACCTTATCTAGTTGTTATAAGGGCATATTACCGTGTTTTTTAGGCGGATTTGTCTGCATCTTATTTTCTGTCATCTCCAGTGCCTGAATCAGACGTTTACGAGTCTGCCTCGGATAAATAATTTCGTCAATATATCCCAATTCGGCAGCTTGATAAGGAGTTGCGAATTTTTCTTTGTAAGCTTCCAGCTCTTTAGCTTTCGTTGCTTCGTCAGCCTTACGGAACAAGATATTGATGGCACCGTCTGCTCCCATCACTGCGATTTCGGCACTTGGATAAGCGAAGTTTACATCGGCTCCTGTCTGCTTGGAGTTCATGACGATGTAAGCGCCACCGTAGGCTTTGCGGGTAATGACGGTGAGTTTGGGAACGGTAGCTTCCGCAAATGCATAAACGATTTTTGCTCCGTGACGGATAATGCCGTTATTTTCCTGTGTATATCCCGGAAGGAATCCCGGAACATCTTCAAAGGTAATCAATGGGATATTGAAACAATCGCAGAAACGGATGAAGCGACTTGCTTTGTCACTGGCGTCAATATCAAGTACTCCGGCAAGGTAGGCGGGTTGGTTGGCGACAATGCCTACCGAACGTCCTGCCAGACGAGCAAAACCGATAATGATATTTTTGGCGAAGTTCGGCATGACTTCAAAGAAATAACCGTTGTCTACCACTCGCTCGATAATATCTTTCATATCATACGGAACATTCGGATCTGTGGGGACAATGGTATCCAAAGTGGTGTCTTCATGATTTATTTCATCTGTACAGTTCTGTTTTCTGGTCTCGTCCATATTGTTCTGAGGCAAGAACGAAAGCAGCTCACGTATGCTCATCAGTAGCTCTTCTTCCGTGTTGCACATGAAATGAGTAACACCGCTCTTACTGCTATGTGCCATAGCACCACCTAGTTCTTCTTTGCTCACTTCCTCATGAATGACGGTTTTCACAACATCGGGACCGGTCACGAACATATGGCTTTGTTCTTTTACCATAAATATAAAGTCGGTAAGGGCAGGAGAGTAGCAGGCGCCTCCGGCACAAGGACCGAGAATAGCTGAAATCTGCGGAATCACACCGCTCGCCATCGTGTTCTGATAGAAGATGTCCGCATAACCGGAAAGGCTCTCGATGCCTTCCTGGATACGTGCGCCGCCTGAATCGTTCAGGGCGATAATCGGAGCGCCGTTCTTCAAGGCAAGTTGTTGGACTTTTACAATTTTTTTTGCGTTGGAAGCCGATAGAGAACCGCCGTAAACGGTGAAGTCATAGGCATAAACGAACACCTGACGTCCGTCTATCTTTCCATAACCTGACACGATACCGTCTCCCGGAATTTTATTCTTGTCCATGCCGTAGTTGGTGCAACGATGAACCATCAGTTTGTCCAGTTCCACAAATGTACCTTTGTCCAACAGCATATCGATACGTTCGCGGGCAGTCATCTTCCCGCTTTCGTGTTGTTTCTCTATTTTGGCAGCGCCTCCACCGAGTGAAGCGATGCGGTCACGTTCTTCAAACGTGGCGTATGCTTTATTTTTTTCTTCCATTTTTTAATCGATTGTTTCAAGAGTTATTAATGTCTGGTCACCGGTGATGTTATCTCCTTCCCGGACCAGTATTTCTTTGATGCGGCAGTCGGAAGTTACCTTGTAGTTGCTCTGCATCTTCATGGCTTCGATAACGATAACCGTATCTCCAGCTTTCATTTCCTGACCTACTGTTACGGGGATTTTTACTACTTTGCCCGGCATTGGGGAAATGATACTGTCGTTTTGTTCTGCTTCCCCTTTCTTGCGCATACGCAGGTATTTTGCTTGACTGTCTACGATTTCGACATTAAAACTGCTATAATGAGTGTTTACTTTATAGCTTTTCCCGTTTTCACGTCGAATTAATTGGGCATTTGCACTGCGGCCATCCATCAGAATGTTGCAGGTCCCGTTTTCCGCCATCACAACATCAGCCTCGAAAGGCTTCCCGTCAATGGTGAGTACCACTTTGTTATCTTCTTTGCTGACCAATTCTATTTCGGCCACACGGTCTCCTATATGAATTTCCATAATCGAATTCTCTGCGTTATAATTTAGATTCTTAATACACCTTTGTGCAACCCGAATTCCTTCCATTTACTGATAGGACGGTTATCCGTTGCATCACCTTTGTTCTCTTCGAGATTCATCAGGTAGTCTATGTATGCGGCAATCATGGCAATGTTTTCAGCACGTTCGCTGGTGCGCATGATACATTGTTTCAAGTGTTCGCCATTCTTGGCAATGAATCCTGTGTCATAGTGACCTTCCACGAAATCGGGAGTGTCCATGATGGCACGCAGATAGCTGATATTGTTTTTCACACCGGTCAACTTATATTCGTGGAGTACGCGGCGCATCCGCTCGATAGCGTATTCGCGGTTGGTAGCCCATACAATCAGTTTACCGATCATCGGGTCGTAGTAGATTGGAATTTCATATCCCTCGTACACATAACTGTCGATACGTACACCGATACTGTTCGGCTCTGTAATCTGTTTGATGATGCCCGGGCTCGGCATGAAATTCATTTCTGTATCTTCGGCACAAATACGACACTCAATAGCGTGTCCGCGTTGCTGAATATTTTCTTGTTTCAGTTGAAGCACCTGTCCGTCGGCAACTTTAATCTGCTCTTTCACCAAATCTACCCCAATCACTTCTTCCGTAATCGGATGCTCCACCTGTAAACGGGTGTTCATCTCAAGGAAATAATAGTTGCGGTGTTTGTCAACAAGAAATTCGATAGTACCCGCACCGATATAGTTCACCGCTTTAGCCGCAGCTACCGCCTTTTCACCCATATCTTTCCGCAGTTCGGGAGTGACGAAAACCGAAGGAGTCTCCTCTACGATTTTCTGGTTACGGCGTTGCACGGAACATTCGCGTTCGCACAGATGAATGACATTTCCATGTTTGTCACCAAGAATCTGGAACTCGATGTGATGAGGCTCTTCAACGAACTTCTCCAGATAAACCGTGTCGTCGCCAAAGGAAGACAACGATTCGCTCTTGGCAGTGGTATAAGCTTCTTCCACTTCTTCGGCACTGTGGATGAGGCGCATACCCTTTCCACCACCGCCCATAGAAGCTTTCAGCATCACCGGATATCCGATCTTATTGCAAAGCTCTATGGCTTCTTCCACACTTTTCAAATTGTCTTGTGTGCCGGGAACAACGGGTACTCCCGCCTCGATCATTTTGATACGGGCAGCAATTTTATCCCCCATGGCTTCCATTGTTTCCGGATTAGGTCCGATAAAGATGATTCCTTCTTCCTGACATCGACGGGCGAAGGTAGCATTCTCGGACAAGAAGCCGTAACCCGGATGGATGGCGTCCGCATGAGCTGCTTTCGCCACTTCGATGATTTTTTCTATATTCAGATAACTCTCTTTGGATGCTGCCGGCCCTACGCAATAAGCTTCGTCTGCATAAAGCACGTGCTTCGCGGTCCGGTCTGCTTCGGAGAAAATTGCGATACTCGTTATCTCCATCTCCCGGCAGGAGCGCATCACCCTTATGGCAATTTCACCGCGATTGGCTACTAAGATTTTTTTTATCATACTTTTTTCAATTAAGTACATACTTATTAATGTCTTCCTATCTAATGGACATACTCCACCCGACGAAAAACAGTATTTTTTTGATTTGGGGCTTAACAAGTGATGCTCTTTCTCCTAACCCACGAGGAGGGGAGCGTCTTACACAAAATGGCAGGTCTTCTGACTGACTCTTGTCTTATTTGCCTTCCCGATTAACATCAGTGGCGTTAAATTAGTTCAATTATAAGACATTGAACAGAGCTTCACAGCAGCGGGACTGTCCGGGACTTACACCCGATTCCCTATTAATCGTCGTCCGTTGGATACGGATTCTGAACCATTTCGGGGGGCAAAGATAAATAAATATTAAATAAGATGTTCCTTTTTTGCACGAAAGTTTCATT
>ERZ791569.817-NODE-817-length-15333-cov-2.772876_pt1 | contig 15333 bp, 9 predicted proteins | sample MGYA00509973_ERZ791569 | MGnify/ENA primary metagenome ERZ791569 (study PRJEB30046, sample SAMN00791902) | human gut metagenome | study: EMG produced TPA metagenomics assembly of the A metagenome-wide association study of gut microbiota in type 2...
CGTTCTTATTGTTATTCGGAAGTATTACTGCTTGTGGCGAAAAAAACGTGACCGTTTCCTATCAAGAGTATCCAAATGCATTCAGAAATCCAATGAAAGGATTCAGAGAATTCTTTGCTCCCGGCATTGACCGTGTGAGAGAAGAATACCCTTATCCTTATGGTTCTATGACCAAAGAATACATGCAATGGAATATGATAGAAGATGATCCCAACGATGGAGTGGATAAAATCATCGCTTACAGCAACCATCGCTGGAAAGGAGTAGAAGATATCAATGTCAAAGTAATCCCCCGAGTCTTTCTTGTGTGGCTAGAACCTTGGCATGGTGGAAAGCCTAAAAATCCAAATAATCCTGATGATTTAGTCGGGTGGCACTGGCCTAAAGGGATAACACAAGAGAAAAGTCCATACAAACAAAGGCCGAACTCAGTAGCAGCCTACGTGGAAGAGAAAGACAAAAATACCCCCATCATTGGGGGATACTTTGACCCTTCATTTCCCGAACGTGTGGAGAAGCTAGTCGAAAAACTCGGGCAAGCATGGGACAATGATCCAAGAGTAGCTTATGTAGAGATGGGAATCATTGGTGAATGGGGTGAACATCATGACCCGGACTTGTCCACTTACTGGGCACCTCATGACGAACCTGACCATGTAGTAAACCGCACCTGGATTCCAGGCATGGAGAAAATCCTGGGTGACGCCTTCGCCAAAGCTTTTAAAAACAAGAAAGTAATGGTACGCTATGCCTATGAGTTTAAAGACTACGAATTTGGAATTTACTGGGATTCCTGGTCGCAACCGCAGGAAGTCGTCAGAGGATATGAAGAAATGAAAAAGCTGGGTGATCGTTGGAAAACCCAACCAATAGGAGGCGAAATAACCTGGAATTGGGGGGACTTGGCACGCTTCAAGTCTTTTGAAGAGGTGGTAGCCGATAAAGATACCAGAGAATATGTAATGGAGCAGATTCGCAATTTACATTGTAACCATTTAGGCGGCATTACCTGGGCTGATTTCAACGATCCTAACTTCCAAAAGAACGCAGAGATATTGCAAAAGGCAATGGGATATCGGTTTGTCATAAACGAGTTTACATATCCGAAAGAAATAAAAGAACAAGAGAGTCTTTCAATATCTTTCAGTGTTGTAAATACCGGCTCATCTCCATTCTATTATAATTGGCCTGTAGAAATAGCTCTGTTAGATCCGGTGAACCATCAAAAAGTCTGGGGAAAGGTATTGGAAGATGTGAATATATCCGAATGGATGCCTGGAGATAACTGGTCAGTAAATGAAAATAAATATCAGACCGCACCCGAGATCTATCACGTCCAGGAGAATATTCCTATAGACGCATCAATAGCTAAAGGAAAATATATCCTGGCACTAACAGTGCTCGACCCCGCCGGAATGCAACCGTCACTCCGGTTTGCAAATGAAAATTATTTCGAAGGTGGATATCATCCGATGGGATATATCGGTATCAATGAACCTATTGATGACACTCGATTGGATCCAAATTCATTCTTTGACATCCAAAGCGATAAATCTTTAAAATATCAAATTAAACAACTCTACACAGGGCCTAAAGATACAAAAGTTCCTATACCTGTTATATTTGATACAGATGTGGGTAATGATATTGATGATGTGCTAGCCATGCAAATGCTATTCAATTATGAAAAAGCCGGAGAAATTGATTTGCTGGGTATTACTATCAGCAAGTCAAATCCTTATTCTATTGAATACATCGACGGATACTGCCGTCTCAACGGCAAAGGCAACATACCGTTAGGTTATGCTTACAACGGAGCCACTCCCGAAGATGGCGGTTATCTTCGTCAAACATTAGACACCATCATTGAAGGCAATAAAATACTGCATCCGCAAAGAAATATCAAAAGTAACTTGCCTGAAGGATATAAACTATTACGTAAGTTGCTCGCTTCACAGCAAGATAGCTCGGTTATATTCATAGCCGTAGGGCCTGAAACCAATTTGGCACGCTTACTAAAATCTGAAGCTGACGAGTATAGTGAATTAGACGGAAAATCTTTAGTAGCCCAAAAAGTAAAAATGCTCTCTGTCATGGGAGGACTTTATGGAAATGAGTTCGATTTCCCGGAATGGAATCTGATACAAGATTTGGATGCTGCCCAAACAGTATTTAAGGAATGGCCGACTACAGTAGTAGCCAGTGGATGGGAATTGGGAAACAAACTGCTCTATCCGCATCAAAGCATATTGAACGACTTTCCGGAAAGTTATAAGCATCCACTTTGTGTCTCCTACAAGATTTATGATAAAATGCCTTATAACAGGCAAACTTGGGATCTCACATCTGTATTGTATGCCATTGAACCGATGGCTAATCATTTCGGACTTTCTCCGCAAGGAACAATTACTCTTGATAGCATCGGGCACAGCCTCTTTACTCCTTCCGAAAATGGAAAACACAGATATCTGACTATTCAAGGTGAAAAGAATATTCAAACTACACTAGGGGCAATTGTCCGTCAAGTCACTGGAAAAGATAAGTAAATATATAACCTGAAAAAAGAATAAATATGTTTATAGTCAATAGTTATACATTAGCAATCATTTTTTGTTTAATTACAATGATTTGCTGGGGTTCCTGGGGGAATACCCAAAAACTGGCAAGCAAAAATTGGCGGTATGAACTCTATTATTGGGATTACACTATTGGAATCCTGCTTTTCGCACTTCTTCTTGTGTTTACACTAGGGAGCTTTGGAAATGCCGGAAGAGGGTTTATCGAAGACATACAACAAGTCAATAGTGAGAATGTTGTCAGCGCATTGATAGGAGGAATAATCTTCAATGCTTCTAATATTCTGCTTTCAGCCTCTGTATCCATAGCAGGCATGGCCGTCGCTTTTCCGTTGGGTGTAGGTCTTGCCTTGGTATTAGGGGTATTTATCAATTATTTTAGTAGTCCGAAAGGAGATCCAGTTTGGTTATTTACGGGTGTAGTACTGATTGTAATTGCCATTATATGCAATGGGATGGCGGCTGGTAAAAATCAAAAATCAGGAAGTAACAGCAGTAGAAAAGGAATAATTTTGGCAGCAATTGCCGGTATCTTAATGTCTTTTTTCTACCGCTTTGTAGCTGCCGCTATGGATCTGAACAATTTTGAATCTCCAACTCCAGGAATGGCGACTCCTTATACTGCTTTCTTTATCTTCGCTGTTGGTATCTTCTTAAGTAATTTTGTATTCAACACGATTGTTATGAAACACCCGTTTGTTGGTCTACCTGTCAGTTATAAAGAATATTTTGCAGGAAAATCGATGACTCACATGGTAGGTATTCTTGGCGGATGTATTTGGGGACTGGGTACTGCATTAAGCTATATTGCTGCCGGCAAAGCAGGAGCAGCTATTTCGTATGCACTTGGGCAAGGTGCGCCTATGATTGCTGCCTTATGGGGAGTCTTTATATGGAAAGAATTTACAGGAAGTTCTAAAGCTACAAATAGATTATTAGGAATAATGTTTATTCTATTTATCACCGGGCTATCATTTATCGTCTTATCAGGAGGAAATTAATTATGAATATAAAATCAATCATTGCTTTATTGACTATCTTTCTTTTCTGTCCATCTCCTGCATCAAGCAAAAACATTGAGGGAACATCGCCTGACGGTAGTACCCGGATAGTTATTGAAACAGAGAATCAAGTTGCATATTCTGTCTTCCGTCATGGGACAATGATATTGAACACCAGTCCTATATCACTAACTGTAGGCAACAACATTTGGGGAACAGACAGAAAATGCCTGAAAATTACGAGCCATAGTGTTTCCGAAAGAGTAAACTTCACTGTTCCCCGTAAATATAAACAGGTATCCAATGAGTACAATCAAATTCAGTTAACTTATAAAGGATACAAAATAGAATTCAGAGTCTATAATGAAGGAGTAGCTTACCGCTTTATAAGCACATCCCACCATAAAGAGCCTGTACAGAGTGAAGTCGTATCCTTTTACTTTAACCAAGATTATAACAGTTATACCTTGCTGACAAACCAGCTACAAAATTGGTTTGAGCAGAATTATACAATAAGTCCTATTAGTAAACTGCCACGTGACAGTTTTTCTGTTGCACCGGTCATGGTAGAAGTAGGCAAGTATAAAGTACTACTAGCCGAAGCCAATCTATATAATTATGCAGGTATGTATCTACAACCAATCGGACATGCTTTTCAAGGAATATTTGCATTATATCCCGATCAGGAAGTACCCGCCGATGGAGATAATAAGATTTATGCTTCCACCCGAAAAGATTATATCATCCCACATTGTGGTAAACGTGCTTTTCCATGGCGTGTGATAGGAATCTTTGATGATGCACCTTCTATCCTGAACAGCGAACTGATCTACCTTCTATCTGAGGAGAAAGCCAAAGATGCCGATTATTCTTGGATTAAGCCCGGAAAAGTTTTATGGGACTGGTGGAATGACCGCAATATCTATAAGGTAAATTTTAAAAGTGGAATCAATACCGACACTTATCTTTATCTGATAGATTATGCCGCTAAACATCATATAGAATATGTATTAATTGATGAAGGTTGGTCAGCTCGGAATGACTTACTAACTCTTAACCCCAATGTCGATATACCTTATATTTGTAAATATGCAAGGGAAAAAAATGTAGGTATCCAATTATGGGCTAAATGGGTAAACGTTATGAGGCAAATGGATGCAGCTTTTGAGCAATTTAGTAAATGGGGAGTCAAAGGTGTCAAAATAGACTTTATGGATCGCAATGATGCAAAAATGGTCAACTTCTATGAGCAAGTTGCCATCAAAGCAACCCAGCACAAACTTCTAATAGATTTTCACGGTTCATATCCGAACGAAGGAATGCGACGCAAATATCCGAACCTTATGACCCGTGAAGGTGTAATTGGATTGGAATATAATAAATGGAGTAAACGAGCTACTGTCACGCACGATGTAATTATCCCTTATCTCCGTATGTGGGCAGGACCAATGGATTATACCCCCGGAGCTATGCTTAATGCACATCCGGAAACATTTTATGAAAATCAGCATGAACCGATGAGTCAAGGGACCCGAAGTCATCAATTAGCAATGTATGTAGTGTATGAAAGTCCTCTACAAATGATCTCAGACAGCCCTACCAAATATGATGAAAATCTACAAAGTTTCGAGTTTATTAAACAAATTCCCACTGTTTGGGATGAAACAATTCCTCTAAAAGGAGAAGTCGGTGAATATATCGCTATTGCACGACGTTATCAAAAGACATGGTATATAGGAGTTTTGAATGGAGTAACTCCACGAACAATAGAAATTGATTTGTCATTTATAGGAAAAAGTAGAAAAACAATCAAAGCCCACTATGATGGAATGAATGCAGAGCTACAAGCCAAAGATGTGCAGATCAAACAATATACGATCAGCGATTCTGAGAAACTTTCAATTCGTATGAGTCGTGGCGGTGGATATATAGGTATTATCAATATAGAATAAATTCAAACTATCATTTCTATTAAAATCAAATATTAATATGAAAAAACTACTTACCATTACAGTCATTGGACTTATTTTACTAGTTTGTCAGACTGCCTGTACATCACAAAAAAACAATAACACTACGTCCATACAAACAGAAATACCTGTCCGTTCCACCGGGCAGGAAGACGTCATTCTATTAACTGCCCCTCCAATAGATACCGTACGCGTAGGTTTTATCGGACTTGGAATGCGTGGTCCTGGTGCAGTAGAACGTTGGACACATATTCCAGGAACAAAAATCATAGCACTATGCGACCTACTTCCTGAGCGGGTTGAAAAAGCACAAGAAATATTAAAAAAAGCAGGTTTGCCAAAAGCTGAGCCTTATAGCGGAGAAGAAGACGCTTGGAAGAAACTTTGTGAAAGAGACGATATAGATATAGTTTATATTGCAACTGATTGGAAACATCATGCAAAAATGGGAGTTTATGCCATGGAACAAGGCAAACATGTAGCTATCGAGGTTCCATCTGCCATGACTTTGGAAGAAATATGGCAATTAGTCAATACTTCTGAGAAAACTCGCAAACACTGCATCCAACTTGAGAACTGCGTATATGATTTCTTTGAGCTCACAACATTAAATATGGCCCAACAAGGAGTTTTTGGTGAAATACTTCATGTAGAAGGAGCATACATCCATAATCTTGAAGATTTTTGGGGAGAATATTGGAATAACTGGAGAATGGATTATAATCAAAAACATCGTGGTGACATATATGCTACCCACGGTATAGGACCAGCTTGCCAATTGCTCAATATTCATCGAGGTGATCGTCTGAAAACATTGGTAGCTATGGACACAAAGGCTGTAAACGGACCTGCATACATCAAAAGACAAATGGGGAAGGAAGTTAAAGATTTTCAAAACGGTGATCAAACTTCCACATTAATTCGTACAGAAAACCAAAAAACAATATTGATTCAGCATAATGTAATGACACCCCGCCCATACAGTCGCATGTATCAACTTGTAGGTACAGATGGATATGCCAGTAAATACCCTATTGAGGAGTATTGTCTACGTCCTTCACAGATCGATTCTCAAAAGGTGCCCAATCATGAAGATCTAAACGCCCACGGTTCCCTGCCGACAGATGTAAAACTAGCATTAATGGATAAATATAAACATCCTATCCAAAGGGAATTGGAGGAAACAGCGAGAAAGGTAGGTGGACATGGTGGCATGGACTATATTATGGACTATCGCTTAGTATACTGCTTACAAAATGGCTTACCATTAGATATGGATGTCTATGATTTGGCAGAATGGTGCTGTATGGCCGAGCTCACCCGTCTTTCTATTGAGAATAATTCTGCACCCGTCGAAGTACCCGACTTCACTCGTGGAAGTTGGAATAAAGTACAAGGTTACTTTCACTCTTTTGTAAAATAAAACATTATTGGCAATAATTCTTTAATAATCAACATTAAAGCCATAGGAAATTTGCTATTCCTATGGCTTCAAATTTAATTTTTCTGATACAGCTCTATTTAGACTGTTATATCCAACAAAGCCTCTCCTCTCACATTCTGCACCTTAATCCTCAATTCATCTTCTTCTCCATCTGCACAAAAATTTACTCCTTCATTACCATAAATCGGAATATGATGAATAAGAACGCGTTTCTTCGCTTTCCTAAATTCTTTGGCGGAAAGTTCCTTTTCAAGAAGTCCACTTGTTCATTTCGCAGCTAGGTAAAATCATTCAAATCGTAATAGCCCAATGGGAACCTGGTTTATCCTCTCCACAATCAAGCATAACGATACGAGTATCTCTCCAATTGAAAGAATCGTAAGTTTTATTTTCCACATCACTGTACCCCCATTGCCTATGGGATTCAGTCATAAGGTTTGGTACGAAATTTTTTATCTGCCATTTCTGCTGTACACAGCTCTACAAGTATAGGACGATGATCAGATGCCATCGGTTCATTCAACACTTGGGAAGATATAAGAGCAAAACCATTAGCATTTGACTTCAATGCGGTAATATAATCTATAGTTTCTTTGGGATCAGGAGCCGGATAAGTAGATTGTTTAGGATTGGAGAGTATCTGAAAGTTTTTCTGTAACTCCTTTATAAAGTCGGATTCCGGTTCAGCATTCATGTCCCCAGCCAGAAAAAGAGGCTTTTTATAGGAAGCAGTAAATGACTTCACTATTTCCAGGGACTTCATGCGATCTTCTTCCGTTAATGACAGATGAGTACAACAATAAATATAATCCTCAAATTCAGCTAAAATTAAAGTGCGCGTTTCTTCTCTTCCCGGTAAAGCTATTGTTTGTACCCGCACAGGGATTTGTTTTGCCAACAGTCCGATTCCGTATTTTCCACCGTCAAAATCAATGGCAGGTGCAAAATAAGCATACATTTGTGTACGTTCTGCAATTTCTCCTAGCACATACTTCTGCCTGCTCCGGTTCGTCATACTATCCACCTCTTGTATAGCAACAACATCAGGAGAAACATTATTTATCACATTCGCTACACGTTGGAAATTACAAATATCATCCATGCCGTTCGCATTTTTAATGTTGTAAGTCATCAGCCGCAACATATGCTGTGCCTGTACCGGAGAAATAAGCCAAAGAGCCGAAAGCAGTAGAAAAATCTTTTTCATGTTTCTCATTTTTGGGGGTTAATGTTAAGTGCCTCCAAAGGTAGTAAAAAAACAAAAAGCCACAAAGATATGCGTTGATACCTTTGTAGCTTCCATTTACAAGCGTTTGTAGAACCTATATCAAGCGCTTCAGATAATCCCTCTCACTCTATCGTCAAATGCAGAAAGCGCAGCTTTCGCCCCTTCGCCCATAGAGATAATAATTTGCTTATAAGGAACCGTAGAAACATCTCCGGCTGCATAGATACCCGTCACATTCGTACGGCAATGTGCATCAATCATGATTTCGCCCGGACAGTTGGTTTCCACTATGTCGCGGAATACACTGCTATTCGCAGAAAGCCCGATCTGTACAAATACACCATCCAATTCCACCAAACGTTCTTCTTCCGTTTTGCGGTCTTTGATGCGCAGGGCAGTCAGCTTATCACCATTCCCTATCACTTCCGTAGTCTGTGAACTTACAAACACTTCCACATTCGGCAATGATTTAAGTCGCTCTTGAAGTACACTGTCTGCTTTCAACTCATCCATAAATTCAAAAACAGTCACTTTGGAGCAGATACCGGCCAAGTCAATGGCTGCCTCAATACCTGAATTTCCTCCACCTACTACTGCTACATGCTTTCCTTTATAAAACGGACCATCGCAATGAGGACAGAAAGCGACACCACGACCTATATATTCGGCTTCTCCCGAAACATTCAGTTTACGCCAGCTTGCACCAGTTGCAATAATCAGTGCCGGAGCCAGGAATTTCTCACCAACAGAGGTAGTGATCTGCTTCTGTTTTCCAACCACTTCTACTTTTTCTACTTTACGATGCTCCAGTAAATCCACCGGATAGCGTAAGAGATGTGTTTTCAGATTATCGGCAAGTTCATTTCCTGTCGTTTCCGGAACAGAGATTAAATTCTCAATACCCACCGTTTCTTTCACCTGTCCGCCAATACGCTCGGCCACGATAGCTACACGGAGTCCTTTACGGGCAGAATAAATAGCCGCCGATACTCCTGCAGGTCCGCCACCAGCTACAATCACATCATATTCTTTCACCTCTGCATTCGCTTTGGTTTCGTCAATACCATATTGTTCTTCCAACTTGGCAAGCAATTCGCCAAATTCACCACGGCCTACATGAAGTAATTTTCCGTCTGCAAAGACAGAGGGTACTCCTTGTATCTTCAGTGCATCTACTTCATCCTGATAAAGCGCACCGTCTACCATTTCATGCGTAATAGCCGGATTCAAAGTAGTCATTGCATTCAGAGCCTGCACTACGTCAGGGCAGTTCGTACAAGTCAACGAAACATAAGTGGTCAGATGTATCGGACCTTTCAGTGCTTTCACACGGTTGCAAACGGCCTCATCGGGAAAATTCTTTCCTTTACCATCCAAGTTCAGGATAGCCAGTAACAGTGAAGTGAACTCATGTCCGTTAGGAATACCCCGGAATGTAATTCCGGTGCGGTCGCCATTCTTCAGTAAAGTAAACTTCAATGCTTCTCCCTCATTCACTACACAAGTGATATGATCGGAACAATCCGCTACATCTCCTAGCAGCTCCAATAATTCTGTTTTGTTTTCGTGGCTGGATGATACGGATATATCAAAAGTAAAGTTTGCCTCCAGCCCAGCAAAAATACCCTTTAATTGTTCTTTTAATGCAGATTCTAACATATCTTTTGGGGGCTAAATCTTACCTACCAGGTCGATGCTTGGTTTCAGGGTAGACTCACCCTTCTTCCATTTAGCCGGGCAAACTTCTCCGTCATGGCTGGCTACAAACTGTGCAGCTTCCACTTTACGAAGCAATTCACTTGCATCACGGCCAATATTGTTATCATTCAGTTCCACCACTTTAATCTTTCCTTCCGGATTGACAACGAATGTACCGCGATAAGCCATACCCTCTTCTTCGATATATACCCCCAATGCACGGCTCAAAGTGCCAGTCGGGTCTGCCAACATCGGGTATTGAATCTTGCGAATACTTTCAGAAGCATCATGCCAAGCTTTGTGCACGAAATGAGAGTCAGTACTTACCGAATAGATTTCTACACCCATCGCCTTGAACTGATCGTACTTTTCAGCCATATCCACCAATTCAGTAGGACATACGAAAGTAAAGTCAGCAGGATAGAAGAAAAGAATCGCCCATTTACCTTTCAGGTCATTGTTGGTTACAGTCTTGAAAGCTCCGTTGTGAAAAGCCTGAACGCTGAATTCAGGAAGTTGAGAATTTAAAATTGGTTCCATACTCTTTATTGCTTTTATTGTTATTAATTGATTTGACTTATAACATCAGAAACCTCGTTTTGTTTCTTGTTTCTGATGCAAAGATAAAAGCAGAAGTCCCGCCTTGCAAAAAATGTCCAATCGAATAATTCTATGCAGTGATAGATGAAACCGATAAAGTTCCCCATTGGTTAAACCACAAATTATTACACACATCATGCTAACACATAAATGTGAATAATATAATGTAAGAATCAATCAATATTCAACATACGAAAATTTTCAATTCTATGAAAAGTGATAAAATTCGCATCATGGTTATTTTTAGCTCCTCCTGTATTATCATCATAAGCTGTACGAGATACAAATATAATATCATTCTTTTCAAACAACCAATCAACATATTGGAATCCATGTCGTAAATGATCCGGATGAAACAATACCGCTTTATGCCTTTTCCATTTTTTAAGGTCTAAAGATGAAACTAATGTAATCATATTACGAACAGAATTAGGAGGCATCTTCTGCAAGGAATCCGGGACTTCATTAACCAAACTCCAATAACGTTGAGTAACAGTATCATAGCGAATCGTGAACTTCTTTGCAGCCCCAGGCATATCATAAAAATCAGAAGCATTAAACGAGACAGAATCACCAGATAAACCCACCTTAACCAATGCCATAACTTCTTTATGTCCTTTGGGTACTTGCACACGTAATACGTCAACAACTTCCCCCGAAGGGGTTACAACCACATTCCCTTCAAGCCAAGCCTGAAAACTACCATTCAAATAATCTGGGTTATAATACAAATGATTAGTTCTCGTCCAGTTTCCAGCATTCATCAAGTCTGAATTCAAAGGAGCAGAAACAACCATCGCACTATAACGTTCTCCCCATTTCGTAGTTTGCGCCGTAGCATACTCTACAGCACGCCAAATACGTCCTTTATGAAAAAGAACAGGAGTAGGAGCCGTATGATACTCCCCTTCTAATAAAAGTCCATTCTTTCCATCATAAGGAATCGTCCATGTTTTCCCATAATCATCCGACCTACGTAACACTAAATTGCCATGATGTTTATTTGTACCTATGATATATAATGCTCCATTCAAGTAAAATAAACTAGACCAAAATTGGCCATCAATTTGTGAAATTCTTTTCCATGACTTACCTTTATCTACAGATACATATATTCTAGTAATAGCCGACTTAAATTCTGTAGAAGTAGGACCAAACTCATCATGAGAAACTATATAATTACCATCGGGTAAAATACAGATACTCGGTGAACCTATAAAACGGTCTAAATTAGCCGGAATATGGTTGATAACAACCCCGGGGGGAGAATCAACCGGTTGTGCCCTCAAAGCATTTATGGAAAACGTCAAGATGAGCAATAAATAAATATACTTCATTTTCATACGCACTAGCTATTTAAGACTAATAGAAAAGAACTGGATTATTCAATCTATTATTGAGAAATGTATTTCCTGAAATTCTCTACTCTATGAAATGTACAATAATTAGCATTATGATATGAATCCGCCCCTCCATATCTATCATCGTAAGAAGTTCTGGAAACAAAGACAATATCATTTTCGTCCACATGCCAGTCAATATACTGGAACGCATGATATTTTACATCTTCATGGAATAGTACTTCTTCATGTATTTCCCACTCCCTTAGATTTTTAGAACTGCACAGGACCAGTGAATTACGAACATTGCCAGGAACCGTAGTAAAGAATTCATCTCTGACATTATTAGACAAAGTCCAATATCTTTCCGTAGCTTCATCATATCTGATAGTAAACTTCTTCGCCCCACCAGGCATTTGGACAAATCCCGTTTCTGGATTAAAACTAATTTGTGTACCATCATCACTTACATCAACAATGGCAACCTCTTCTTTCACACTTGCGGGAACTTCCACACGCATAATTAATTTCATCTTTCCATCAGGTCCGACCACTGCATTTCCTTCAAGCCATCCACCAAAATATCCATTTAAATAAGTCGAATTATAAGACAATGAGTTAGATTGCTTCCAACTAGCTGCTTTCATTAAATCAGAACCAACCGGAGCAGACATTATCATGGCGCAAAACTCTTTCGGCCATCCTGATATAACAGAACTATAACATTCCATTGCCCTCCAAACCCTATTATTATGTACAACTACAGGAACCGGAGCTGTATGGTACTTACCCGTAAAGATTAGCCCATTATCCGATGAGACACTACTTGTCCACGTTGTTCCATTATCTGCTGATTTTCTTATAACCACATTTCCTGATGGCGCATCAACTCCCATGATATATACTGCACCTTCATAAAGAAACAGGTTCGACCAAGCTTGTCCATTAGTTATAGATGTTATCTTGTCCCATGTATCTCCCTTATCAGTTGATTTAAATATATGAGTAACTTTTGGAACCGGACAATTTGGACCGCCCTCTTCACACGAGATCAAATAATCCCCATTTGGCAAGATACAAATACTAGGTGAGCTTGGATAAATTCTGGACGATTTCTTATAATGACAAACAATTGTCCCCGGAAAGTTTTCATTCGTTTCATCAACTACAGAAGTAAACTGTCCGAATTCATGCTCACCGCAACAAATTATTGACATAGCAACAAGTGCCAATCCTATACTTTTAATCATATTTCTTAATATTTTTTCCATATCAATATGCTTTTTATTTTCCTATTCTACTACTTCTTCTTTATAACCAAATTGCTTTACTCTGGCCTGTACAGTAGTGTGATTATACTGCCTCGAATCCTCAAACTCAAAAAGGATAGTCTTTACCTCTTTAGGCATCAAAATAACATAATCATCACTTTGAATTACAGGTAAGATTCGCTTACCACTTTCCTTTTCAACCAAGCGGCTACGTACAGCAAAGGCAGGCACATCACTTTTATTAGTTATACGCAGGTCTAAATAATAACGTCCCTCTTTAACCTCTCTTCGCGAAATATAATAACTCAATTTCGCTTTAGGTAAAGAAGCCAACGCCCTACAATCTCCTTTCTGCTTTCCAAACCAATAATCATTTGAAGAAACGGTTTTGCCTTGTGAATTCTTTAAAGCCAAACGTAAAAAATTCACATCTGTCAATTCTTCCATTCCTGCTGAGTCAGAGAAAAGCCGGAAACAATTCATGGCACTATTCTCCAAGACATTCATTTTTTCCGATAATCTCAATGAAGTTATTTGTTTACCATGTTGATTAAATACCATCGCAACGGCTGTCATATCATCATATTTTTTATATGTAGAATTAGCAATCATCACATTATCCGTATGGCTATCCCATAAAATATGTAAAGGTTCACAACCTTTTTTTGCTCCCCAATATGCACCTGTCAAGTCATAATAATAATCATAAGTCTGCCATACAAACGAAGGATAGGCAGGATGGCTCATCCAGATGAGAAGTCCGGCGGCGTCATTCCACATCTTGTCGTTCCAAGCCTCATACATTCCTTTCATTACTTCGATATTCAGCAACTGTGCCTTCTCGCAGAACTCTTCCAGTCCGGATGATTCTCCATACTGGGTGTTCACTGAATTCTTGTAGTTTATAGGATTGGCGTTGGATGCTTCCTTACCGAAGAAATGCTTGTTCCATACGTTATCGTCATCATTCTTCAACTGCTCGTCAGTAGGCAGAGGCCACCAGTCTTTCTGCGGGATAAACTCTTTCACACTTTCGAATGTAGGAAAAGTAGCCGTACCTATCTCCGTACGCATACCGTAACCGTGATCAATACCATACGGATAAGCCGGTGTGTTAAATGCCAGATTGCTGCCTGATGTTTCAAAATGATGTCTTGGAGGCTGATTTCCCCACCAGCCACTTCCAGACAATCCGTCCTGATTGGAGCATGACTTGTACATACGGTCATTGTTATCCTCTTTGGCAATCATTTCACGCAGGTAATTATCCAGATCGGGTGTCGGATGCGTTTCATTGGCTCCACACCAGATAGCGATGGAAGGATGGTTTCTGAGACGTCTGACTTTATCAAGGGCATTCGCCTTGAATGCTTCCGGTTGGGCTACATCATTATATGCCACATACAGCCAGAAGTCATTCCATACCATTATTCCGTATTTATCACAATAGTCATAAAATTCATCATCGGTCACACAACCTGTCCACAGACGAATCATATTGTAATTCATCTCCTTATGCAGACGGATCTTCGTTTCATATTCTTCACCCTGGCAACGAAGCAGATACTCACTCATCCCCCAGTTTCCACCTTTCAGGTAAATCTTCTGCCCATTGATAAAGAATGTCAGTACAGGATATCCCACTACGTTATCTACCATCTTATACTCATACTTCTTGATACCGAATGTCATTTCCTTTACATCCGACACCTGTCCGTCAACCGAACAAGTCAGTTGGCAGGTATAGAGATTAGGTTCACCATAACCATTCGGCCACCAAAGTTTCGGGTTATCAATGACCAGCTGTTTTATTTCTTCTTTATCTATAAATAATTTGGCTGTCGTTCCTCCCTCTACCCGTATATCTTTAGAGAAGGAAATGTTTCCCGGCTGAATAACTCCGGCAACAACCACTTCCTTCGGAGAAGAAGAAGCATTTCTGATATCTGTTGAAATGGATATCTCAGCTTGCTGTAAAGTCGGCAACTCGGAACGTACCCACGGGTCTTCCATAATTACATCTCCGGTAACAGCAAGGTAGGCATTACCTGTGATACCCGCCAGACGTCCCGGTATATAAGGCATCCAGTCCCAACCGGCACCTGCCAGATAACTGGGGCTGCAAGCAACTCCATACGGGTCTTTAGCTTTACGCGTCTTTTTCTGGTCGGGATCGGTGATCAAGACGGCTATCGCATTCTTGCC
>ERZ791569.819-NODE-819-length-15290-cov-5.012471_pt1 | contig 15290 bp, 19 predicted proteins | sample MGYA00509973_ERZ791569 | MGnify/ENA primary metagenome ERZ791569 (study PRJEB30046, sample SAMN00791902) | human gut metagenome | study: EMG produced TPA metagenomics assembly of the A metagenome-wide association study of gut microbiota in type 2...
AGAATAAATTTAAGAAAGTAAATATGACGTAGGTAAATTACCTTTGTCTATAATATACTACACACCAAAAAATTTGTCAAGTGTTTTTTAAGGACTATGCATACACATAGTCCTTTTTATAACTTAACCATTCCGGGCGACCAAACCGGGAACCACTCCAGGAAAGATGAGCGGCAGGATATTCCACCCGGGTGTCCCGCCCATCAATAAGGAAGCCAAACAAGAATGAAGTTACATATATAGTATACCACTGAACAACTGATATGTCAACTAATGAAAACTAAGGAAAGAAATGCAAGCGTTTTTTGCATTTGCGTTTTTGAAGCGGAATTTTCCTTTTTGAAAGCAATCTCTCAGGAACGAAATTAGCACATTGTTTGAAGATAACATCACATAATTGATTGAATGGTCATCAAGAGTGACTGCTATTCTAGTCGGGAAATCCGGGTCAAATTTGTCATCGCAATATAGTATTCCGGAATCTGGAAACTCTCTTATGGAAAAGGAAGCACCCTCTACCTTGAATGTGCATATATACCGTGATCTTCCATGTGGCCTTTCTATGAACGCATAATTGTCTAATAAGTAATTGTTCTCGCTTGCGAAAGAAGTATACCTGTGACTTGAAAATGCTCTGTTAAAAGCACTTTCCTTTTGCGCATTGGCAGCCGATTCTATAAAATCTGTTTCGAGCACCCATCCGTTTCCACGAAGAAAATGTGTTTTTGAATTGAGTCGCTCTGCAATGCCAAGTGCTGAGTAGTAGGGATTCAACAACGTAACTTGATTAGCCAACATGAATACAGGTAGATATCGCACCTGCTTTCCATTTCCTCTTGCCAGTGAAGTATGAATGGAAAGGAGTTTTCCAACCTCATCGCTGATGTATCTGTTTGATTCTGTTTGAAATTCATCGAATAGAATTAGTTCCGTGTCATTGAAAAAATGAGAATATTTTTTTACATTGTCCGATGCATTGAGTGATATTGCGTATCCGCAACTATTCATTTGATTTCCGTTTTTTCCGATAAGCAATTCTTTGAACCCAGATTTTCCAAGTGTCTTTTCATCCATAATGTAGTCGTTGAAGAAGAGCGCTTTAATGTCTTTAAAAAACTTTTCGGCCACTTGTTCCAGCTCATACTGATAGCGGTAAAGCAGACAAAATTTTTTATTCTGTTTTAGAAACCGATTGATGCATAAACGGTTGAAATACGTTGTTTTACCACCGGTTCTATTTGTCGTTACAATATATATTTCTGGAGCTTTGTTATCAATGTCTTTCATATTTAGAATGTTTGTTCCATCATAATATTTTGCATTCATAATAATCACCTTTTTTGTTTATAGTATACTATATTTCTTGACATTTTACAAGTGCAATGATATACTATCTATATAACGGGGAAAGGAGGGTGTGTCGCAGAAAAAGAAACGTATTCAAACTATAAAAATTTTTGATCGCCCCTCCCAGGCGGCTTTCTGCGACAAAATGAAAAAATGGATTTAAATCTTATTATGCAGGCGGTAGGCACAGTTGGGTTTCCGATTGTGTGTTGCGGCGCGCTTGGTTGGGCGTTTTACAAAATGAACGTCCAGCACAGCGAGCAGATCAAAGAGCTGACCGAATCTCATCGATCAGAAATGAATGAACTAAAGCAGGCACTGGAAAACAATACATTAGCGGTGCAGAAGTTGTGCGTTATGCTTTCAGAAAAAGAGACAGAATAATAGTTATGTAATGGAGGTAGGCCATCAGTATGCCAAACTTGACACAGAGTTATTCGTGGGCGGTTACACAATGTAACGCCGAAAATGTGGGTTATTCTGAGACCTACCGAAATCAACAAGTTGACCCATCAACTGGTGCTACTTGTTATGACTGTTCTTCTTTTATTTGGTACGCATTGCAGGCCGGTGGATTTGATTTATCAGCTGCTGGTTCTGATACTGCTTTTACCACGTCTACGATGCTTCCTGTTCTTTCGTCTCTTGGTTTTGTAGAACAGGATATTAACGGTCAATGGCTTCCGGGGGATATTGTGTGGGTCGAGTCAGCTACTGTCCAGCATACAGAAATGGTATATCGTTCTGATGCAGGAACACTGATGACTGGCTATACAATGGGCGCGCATAGTGATTCCGTGCCATTGGCAGAACAGGTTTCCATTAATACCTTCCAAACAACTCCCGGTTATTACACACGCTTGTTCCGTTACCCCGGTGGAGTTGGCACAACGGTATCGGCATACGTGATCGCCGCTATGTGTGGATGCTTTAAACGTGAATCTGGTGTGAACCCTGGAATATGGGAAAGTCTTACTCCAACCACATGGGACCATGAATATAATTATGATGGTATTGGAGGGTACGGATTAGGTCAGTGGACAAACGTAGGAACGCCGTACGGCAGATGCTACAATTTGCATGAATGGGTTACTTCCAACGGTTATGCTGATGGAGATGGAAACGGTCAGTTGGCGTTTTTGATCCATGAGAACTACTGGACAGCTTCCAATTCGATACTTGGATACGCAACGCTTTCTGATTTTCTTTCTTCCACGTCAACTGATATTGACACATTAACCGCAGAATTTCTCGCTTGCTGGGAGGGAGTGCCCGGAAATGCACTTGCAGAGCGACAGGAAGCGGCCAGGGCATTTTATAGCTACATTGACGAACATAAAACAGAACCGTCATCGAACTGGACTTGGACTTCTGGGAATTTTTATTTGGGTTATTTAAGCAATGAGCAGTATGCAAACGTGATGTGCGCATATTGGTTTTTGAACGGGTATGTCCCGCCCGGTCCTGGACCAGGTCCCGAGCCAAAGAAACGAAAAGGGTTGCCACTTTGGATGATGATCCGGTATTACAACAAGTGAGGTGAGTGATTTTGGCAGTAGTTAGCAAAGAATCTCTATTAGAGCGAATACGCGAGATGACAGGCGTAGAAAATGCTGAATCAGATGAGTCAATCTCTCTTTTAGAGGATTTGTCTGACACGTTTGAGGACTTGTCTTCGCAGGTCTTGCAGGCGGGTGATTACAAGAAAAAATACGAAGAAAATGATGCGGAATGGAGAAAAAGATACCATGACCGTTTTTTCTCTGTTTCGGAGGAAACTACGATCAAGGAAGATGATAAAGATGACGACGTAGAAAAAAAGACCTATGAATCATTATTTAAGGAGGATTAAAGATGCCAACAAGAGTAGGTGTGAGCGGGCTTAACGCCAGTACGATTGATATTTTGAACGTGATCCGGCAGAATGCAACCTATGAATATCAGAGCATGGTGCCTGAGGTTAAAAAAACAACGGACATTCCCAAAGTGGGAGAAGTTCTGTATGGAGACCCTGTTTTACAGAACCAGTTTTTAAATGCTTTGATTAACCGCATTGCATTGGTGTTAATCAAGTCGTCTACTTTTAATAACCCGTATGCTGACCTTAAAAAGGGGTATTTGGAATATGGCGAAACGGTAGAAGAAGTTTTTGTAAACATTTGCAAGGCAAGGGAGTTTTCCGCTGAGAAAGCAGAGTCCCGGGAATTTAAGCGTACTATTTCCGATGTACGCAGTGCGTTTCACGTGATGAATATTCGTTATCAGTTCCCGTTAACCGTACAGGATGAGGATTTAAGACAGGCTTTTCTGTCCGCAGAAGGTGTCAGCAATTTTATTGCAAAACTGGTTGATTCCGTGTATCGGTCCAACGAGTACGTAGAATATCTACTGTTTAAATACCTTCTCATTAAATCGATTGCACATGGTAAAATGTTTCCGCAGGCGGTATCTCCCACCGATATGCACGACAACGCAGAAAAATTCCGTGGCGTATCAAACATGATTACGATTCTTTCTCCGAAATACAATGCATCAGGAGTGCATACAAACACACCAAAGGAAGACCAGTATATCTTTATGGATGCGATGTACAATGCAAAGTACGATGTAGAAGTTCTGGCATCTGCTTTCCACATGGACAAGGCGGATTTTATGGGCCGGCTGAAAATTATTGATGACTGGTCAACGTTTGATAACGATGCATTTTCCGAAATTGTTGCAAGTTCCGACGGATTTGAACCTGTTACGGCAGAAGAACTTGCGATTACAGCAAAAGTAAAAGCAGTGTTAGTGGACAAGGAGTTCTTCCAGGTATACGATAACAACCTCAGATTTACAGAAAAGTACGTTGCTTCCGGCATGTACTGGAACTACTTCTTAAACGTCTGGAAAACGGTATCCTACAGCCCGTTCTCAAATGCAGTTGTATTTGTAGAAGCCGATAACGTTTCCCTGAACACCCCTGCGACACTCACGGTAGAAGTAACCGATAAAGTCATCAATGAGGGTGGAACGATCTTAACCCTGTCTCCGCAGGAGGATACGCCTACTTTAACTGGTCAGTGGAATTTTGTGCAGACGCAGGATGCCGTGGAAAAGATGATTGCTGTCCAGAAATACGGTGTGTTTATTTTCCCGACTTCTGCAACCACCACGAAACCGCAGTTGATCTTAAACGGTGTTGAGTACAACGCTACCACAAACTTAACAACTGCTGCGCAGGTTGGCAGTACCTTAACTTTTGAAAGAAAAAACTGATATGGGGGCTGGATATCTCCAGTCCAGCCCTGAGTTCTGATTTGGAGCTGAGCGTACACATTAATGAAAACGCGAAAAAAGTGGTATCATCGTTTTATGTTGACTCAGATGGAAATCTGGTAGCGGTTGAAGAAGAAACAAAATATGTTGTGCCTGTAGAAGATGTAAAACTTGTGAACGGGGATATCATAGTAACGTATTAAAAATAAGGGAGGTGAATGTTTTTTGGCTGTTGTTAATCTTGGTAATATTAAGCATGCCCCAAAAATTAACGTATTCGGTGATATACAGCACGTCTGGTCTGACGAACATGTGGGAAAATCTGTTAAACTTGATGTTCCGTTTGTTTTTAGCGAAAATAAAACATATATTGTTTTTGTTAGGTCAAAAAGCGGTAAAGTTATTATAGATGGGAGTGAAGTATCTGTTGATGCAATTGAAATTTTTACAAATCGCATTAAAGGAGTTTCCAGCTCAGGAGGGGCACCATTTAATTTTACTGGAAATGACTATTCATTTGGTATAACTTTACCAACTATTGGTGATACTGCTGAACTGGGTGTTTACATTGCAAGACCAACAAAAACAAGTGCCGCGTCATTATTCGACGTGTGCGTTTGTGAACTATGACAAAGCAAACCAAAATTTACTTCCTTGAGGGGGTCCCATTGGATCCCTCTTATAAAAATAGTATCTATTTTTTAACTCAGGAAGCACAGGCAGAATATTTTTTAGGAAAAGCCAAGTTTTCCATGCTGGATTGTACATTTCAGCGTCAGGAACAACGTATCCGTGTAAACCGTCCGGTTTCCGACTGCTATCACATCAACTATCTGATGTGGCAAAATACGTCCTATTCCAGTAAGTGGTTTTATGCCTTTGTTACTCGCGTTGAATACATTAACGATGGATGTACTTGGATGTATTTCCATATAGACTCATTACAGACTTACCATTTTAACTACCGTTTAGGCTATTGCTGGGTAGAACGTATGCATTCTCTTACGGACGGTTTATTTGAAAATTTAGTCCCAGAAAATCTGGAAACAGGTGACTATGTGACAATAGACAGATACATTACGGATTATAGCAATATGTCTGTTTGCATTATGACTGGAGAAACGTCTACCGGGGGGAAACCATCGGGCAAATTTTACAACAAAATCTATAGCCCACTCAATATTATGACCCAGCCAGTAACGGACGATGCAACGCATTTAAACGCGCTACTAGAGTCCTATGTTGGATCTGGAAAAGAAAATGCAATTGTTGCCATGTATGAATACCCATCTGTGTTGGGTGCCAGTTCGGAGCCGGATACGCTCGACTTGCTTTTGCCTGTTATGCATATGCCAGATAATTTTGACGGATATAAACCCCGCAATAAAAAATTGTATCAGTATCCTTACACGCAATTAGTTGCCACAAACAAGTCAGGCCAAGTGAATAAGTATCGCTGGGAAGAATGGGGGTTAGCAGGTGCGCAGTTTGAGGTCCAGGGCACTTTCATTTCATCGCCTGCCATGATCTGTTACCCTGTCAACCATGCAGGAATCGAGAAAGATTATGACCGCGGGCTTACATTAACAAGTTTTCCAGTCAATGCCTGGGCAGGTGACACGTACAAAGCGTATTTGGCACAGAACAAAGCCGCTATTCTGAAAAATATAGTAAGCGGTGTAGCAGGCGGTATCCATGGCGGTATTGCTGGTGGTTTACCCGGTGCGGCAATCGGGGCGGCGGTTGGAGCAGGAACTTCCATCGCTGGTCAAATGGCACAGCAGTACGATATAGACAGCCACCCCGACCCGGTGTATGGGTCAGCGCAGACCGACAGTCTGAACACAGCGATTGGCAATGTGGGGTTTGCATTTTATTTTAAAACGATTCGGGCGCAGTTTGCTCAGAGAATTGATGCATATTTTGACCGATTTGGATATGCAGTCAACAGGTTCATGGAGCCGGTAAGAAATGCACGCAAGGTGTATACGTATCTGAAATGTAGTGAAGTGAATCTCTTACCAACAACAGGTGGCAACTTAGGAATCCCAGAGCCGCACCAAGATGAAATCCGGAATGCGTATTTGTCTGGAATGACCTGGTGGAAGTCTGGTGACCAAGTCGGACATTACGAACTTGACAATACAGTTGGAGGTAGCTAACTATGTCAAAAAAGAAAACCTTGTTCGGCCAGTCGCTGTTTTTAAACATGTGTACATGGCAGGACTACTACCAGCGCCTTTCTGAACTTGCGATTACTTCTTTTTCCTATGAGGGCCTACCGGATACGGTAGACCCCCGGTACATGGAACTGGAATTGTATGAGAACGGACAGATTGCACTTTTCTATGATGAGGGTGTTGACTCTTATCTATCACTGTCCTGTACGCAAGCTGGAAACTTTGATGTTTACGGGAACCCCGTGAAGTTCCGCGCTTACTCCCGGTATAACGGGTACCAAAGAGACTTGTCATTGGATACATCTGTTATCGGATTTAACAACTTGACCCGTCGTGATATCAAGCCGCTGTTGAAAATGTTTGCAATGCGTCTCTATAATCTGGATCGCATCATTGACGTTAATTCCAATGCGCAAAAGACACCCGTGTTGGTGCGTGCATCGGAATCCCAACGTTTAACCATGTTAAATCTGTACAAGGAATATGACGGAAATCAGCCGTTCATTTTTGGGGATAAAGATCTGGATATGCATGACTTTTCCGTGCTTTCCACGGATGCCCCGTACATCGCAGACCGGATTTTTGAGCTAAAAACAAATATCTGGAACGAAGCCATGACCTATCTTGGCATCAGCAATGTTTCCATCACCAAAAAGGAACGCATGGTCACCGATGAGGTCAACCGTTCCCTTGGCGGAACGCTTGCCGGACGTTATAGCCGACTGGAAGCAAGAAAGCAGATGCTGGAGCGAGCAAACAAATTGTTTGGATGGAATGCGTCAGTCAAATTCCGGTTTGATGCGGAATCTGAAGAACAAACAGAAACTTCGGACGGAGGTGAACTGGATGAGTAAATACACCACGGAAGTCCGCTTCATCTGCGAAACGGCGGCAGGGCTTTCCGAATCCGTTGGATTCTCAGACGTGGAAAGTGTTCTGGAAAAGAGCTGGGATAAAATCTTTTCTCCGGCTATTCCGTTTTACAAAGAAGAAAAACGGGCGGAACTCTGCCAGAAAATCCTTGCGCACTACTACACAAGGGAAATCGGGTTTGAAACCGTTGGCTTGTGGAAACTCAATCTAAACCGGAAAATGAAAGAGATCATGCCGTTTTACAACGAGATGTACAAAACGCTTGATTTTCAGTATTCCCCCCTTGAGGACGTTGATTATTTTGAACATCACGAAAACAACGACACGTTCTCAGAAACCACAACGGGGTCAACGACAAGGGAAAGTTCCACCACCGGAAAAAGCAAGGACACCCGCACGGATGACCTAAGTGAAAAAACGTCCAACTCCAGTGAGACCACCGGTTCAACCACCGATTCATCCACCGTTTCAACTACCGTTTCAACTACCGGAAAAACCACCGATAAAACCACAAGCTCCAAAACAAGCAAAACGATTCGCAGTGACACTCCTCAAAACGACTTGGCCGATTTTGATGCGGAACAGTATTTGACCAGCGCGGAAAAAACAACGGACTCCAGCACGCAGGACGGAAACGGAACCTCAGAGGGGAAAACAGAAACAAGTGGAACGACCTCAGACAATGGATCCAGCTCCGGTACAACCACGGAAACCGGAACAAGAGCAAACACCGGGACGGTAAAAGAAGAGGGAACACGGGAAGAAACGGGATCTGAAACTGGGAATAGAAGCGAAAACCGGGACAATACCGGAACCGGGACGGGAGATATCCATGTTTGGGGGAAACGCGGTGGGCAGAGCTATGCCGCGGCGATCAAAGAGTACCGGGAACAGATTCTGAACGTGGATTTGATGGTGATTGAGGAGCTTGGAGATTTGTTTCTAAGACTTTGGTAGGAAGGAGAAAACATGGTTACAAGAGAACAACTACGTTTTTATTGCCAAAAAGTGTTACCGCTTGCATATGATGACAGTCTGAGCTATTATGAGTTGCTGTGCAAGGTACTGGGCAAAGTGAATGAGCTGGTGCTACAGTACGATCAGATTGTTCAGAATTTTAACGTGATTTTGACGGATTATTTGGAATCCGATGATTTCCAGAATCTACTGGAGAAATTCATAAAGAGCGAAATCCCTGACTATACGTATGTCCAGCATTATGTGACATACTTAGGGATGTCCGATACGGACGCGGTAAAAGAAGCTGTAAAAGACTGTCCGTTACATGGGACCGTGATGTTTCCGCGCAGAACGATGAATCTGACTGAAACCATTTTCCTGGACAAGCCAATCTGCCTGAAGGGGAATTATACAGGCTGGGTGTTTGATATGTCAACGGATAAGTACACTGCGGAACAATTTCAGGAGCACAGCATCATCAGTACCGCATCCCCGTCAATACAAATAAGTGTGCCTGGTGTTTTGATTCAGAACATGGCAATTTGCGGGACGAACCCGACCACTGGCGCGCACGTGATTCACATAGAACCGGGCCCCACGAATGTGAACAAGTCAATGCGCTATGTTAATTTAGAACATGTGTACGTATACATGTCTAATGTAAGCACTGGCAGTTGTTGTATCTATATGGATAACTTGTTTAAGTCTACGTTTTATGACGTAAGTACGCATGGCGGAGCCTATGGCTTTTATCATGACGGGACAAGGATTAATGGAACCAGTTTAACATTTGACAATTGCTGGGCGGTAAATAGCGCTTATCTGGGCTATTACATCAACAACCTATTTTATTCAACGTTCCTTTCCTGCGCGACTGACAGTTATTCCGGTGCTGTTAACGGTTACCGGTTTTCGAAATGCAAGGGAATCCATGTGATTGGATGTGGCGCAGAACATATGAGTGCGGCTTGTTTTGTAGCAAATGAGTGCCTGTCGTCCAATTTTTTGGTAAGCATGAGTGGTGATAATTATAACACGGCGGCAACAAAAGCAGGAGCGTTTGAAATGTCTAATTGCCAGAGCTGTACCGTTGGCGGGTTCCATTCTGAAGATGAGACAAACCCTGTGCACAGGTTCATCAAGGCGGAAAACTCCTTGTATCGCATCGTAGATGCAAGCTGCTACAAAGAAAATTGCACGATAGAAGATGACGGAAACGTTCTGAATATTGATGGCTGGTACGAGAAGTCTTTTGAAGTTGACGCAGCTAAATTATTCCCTGGTACAGAAATCACGGAAAGTTATATCGTCGTGTCAAACGGTGTAATGCACGGTTATATTAAGCAGAGCGTCACTGGAAAAAGAACGTTAACTTCCGTTGCTACCCTATCCAGTAACGCAAGATTGCAATATGAGGGGTATTATGTGGTGGAAAACCGGATCAGCATTACAACCGGAGACACCATTATATTTGACAGTGCCGGATATAACGTAAAACAGTTATATGCGCTTCGGAAGATGACTTAAAAAGTAGGGTGACGAAAATGTCACCCTATTTTTTAAGTCAATTTTACACCAAGTTCGTCAAAAACTTCGCTTAAATCGTGATACATGGCGTGCAAGAACTGATGCTTCACCTTTCCAATAATCACGTATTTGGCACCTTCCAATCCTAGCACATAGCACAAATGATCGTGGAATGGATACACCATTTTAATTGGAAAGAGTCTCTTTAAATCCCTGTCTCTGGAATATGCATCTATATGCCCGCACTGGTCATAATAGTAGCCATCCAGCAGTTTCTTTGCTGTTTCGTAATTATTACGTTTACAGATAGCTCTTTTTATATCTTCGCTGATTTGGTTTTTCATATCACATATACCTCCATTTCATTTTCTGAATATAAATGGATGCTTCTCACGTCACTATTCATTAACGCATCGGATGCATACTGGAAATAATAACTAGGTTTTCCTATGGTAGTCTCGATAAACCTACCCAAATCCGGGTCCTCATAAAAAATTTTTTTCACAATTAACGTGAGTGACCTTTCTTCAATCGTAACCTCTATTAATTCACCAAATTTCATTTCAACTCCTCCTTTACATACAAATTGTTTCAAATCCGACCCAAGCAAACATTGCAAGTGCCGCAAAAAACATACCAAATAAAAAATACAATAGAAGTTTTATAAATCCTTTCATATCTTTATCACCCTTCTTTCTGACTTTATTATAGCTCATTTTTACTACTTTGTCAAGTGTTTTTTAACTATTCCGCATAGTGAAAAAAGTATCTTGCAATACAACACCACCCGGTATTCTCACAGGCCGTAGCTTCCCTGGTACTTTAAGCCCTGGCGTAAAATTATCATAAGTCCGTACAATACGCTTCCCGCAAGAAAACAGAAACTGTAATTCTTCCACATTTTTACAATCCGCCATTTTTGCTGTTCCAAGCATAGAGGATAACAATAACTCCTTTGATCTGACTGGCATACCACAAGCCTTAATATCATAATAAGGCTCAATTGGTTTCAAGTCATTGTGCGTAACGTGTTCGATGTATGTTTTTTGCCGTACAAATACCGCACTGTCCCAGCAAGACTCCAGCTTCCAACAGCAAAAGTCCTTATCATGTACCCTTATTCCTGTTATTTTTTCCGGCGGTAAATCACAATGAATGGAATCCGTGTCCGCATAACGGAAACCAGGTCGATTGTTTCCGTGATAATTCGCCTGAGCCGCCCGGATTGTAAAGCATCTGGCATATGAGGTGATGGCAGAACCGCATGGGATGTAACCGGGGCGCTTATCATTTTCGTGAATGTCGTGAAAAACAAAGCTGTCATTCATAGGCTCAGCAAACTTAAAGGAGGAGTCCGTCGACATCGCCATTTTCCCGTACAAATTGTTTAAAAATAATTTCGCAATTGTTCTTGTGCATTTGTCTTTTGCTTCTTTTTTAATTTTTGCAAATTTATCAATATACTCGTCGAAAATGCCAAGCTGTGAACGAAACCAGCAACCATTCATAATTTCTGTATCCCAAAGTTCATAATGCTCTTTTATCAACTGCCAATCTGTCATCGTTACATATAGGTCAACTGTGCTAGTAATGATACCATCAGGCCCCGGTAATTCCCGGTATTTGCCGTCAATTAACGAGCTTTCCAGCCATTCCGTGGACTTATACATAGCACTGTTTTTTATTTGGATACATGGCAACTTCCCCTGCTTGAGCTCAAAACCAGTTCGTACATGCAAAAAATAATACCGATTTTCGATCAGGGCATCCTCTGGGATATAGTCACCGTTCCAAAAATGAGGGATTCCAACTGGATAGTAATTCCCGCTCATGCTGTGCATCATGGACGGATACAGGCTGTTCACATCAGCAGTAGTACCGTTGTATACGGTGACTCCGCTACAGCCTTTCCGTAAATAGCACCATCCACCTTTATAGGATTTCCGAATCCATTCGCCTGCGGATAAGTCCTCTACTCCGGGGATATCATAGAGATTTGGAAAATACGAGTCCCATAATCCAACCCCATCGTCTGTCATTCCCTTGTATGTTTTTAAGCACTCTGACCCAATCGTAAGGGAGTTATGGCCCTTAGAAAACATAATCTCAAGCGCTTCTTTTAACACAAGCACGTCATTGCTGATGTATTGATCTTCTTCAGGTGTACGTGGACAATCTGGAAACCGAAAACCCTTGTATTCCATTTCCAACTTTTGATGCTTTGTTCCAAAATTTTTTCCGAGAACTTTAAGAGAAAACGGAAGAAGTTTTAAAGAATCGTATATCTCGATGGTCTTGTATTTGTTTGTGCGGATGATTATTTTGTACCATTGTCCCATTGTCGAGATGCTATATTTATATGTCTTCGGCAACATATCCTTATCTGATATTTCCTTGACTTCTCCGTTTTGTAATCGCAGATATGCTGGTCGATACCCCCATTTATACATGAGGGCATCTAACATAAAATTTCCGTCAAATTTAAGGTTATGAAAATATAAGCGAACTGTTTTACGCATATTCACAAAAAACTGAAAGAAATCCGTAATATTTCCAAATATACGTACATCCTCAGAATGCAACGCAACGCAAGCAGCCGCCCAAACATCTGTTCTTTCCTGACCAGTATATACCGTAGTCTCGAAGTCGCAGGCAAATATGTCTGATTCATCCAAGCATCTCTTCTTCATAATTTACACCGTCCGAAAATGATATCATAGAAATGTCGCCAGTGTATCCAATATTTTGTGCTAAAAATTCCAGTGACCCACGCACATCACTCAAATACCCGCTTTCCAAAAAGGTGTTCAGGGCATCTGCTAAATCAGAACCTTTTTTATAAGCATAGAAAACGGCTGTTGCTATTTTTATACGGTTATCCGGATTTTGTAGCCATGATAAAAGTTCAGCCGCCGCTTTTTTCTGTAACTGCAGTACTTCGTCTGCCTTGGGAACTAATCCACGCTTGCTATAATACGTTTCCGGGACACCCGATTTCAAACGGTCGATCATCGGCTGTACAACGTTTTTCCATACGATATCAATCCACAAATCTTTGTTCTTTGATTTCTTTCTTGTTTCAGCGGATTTCCGTGCTGACGCTTCTCTTTCCAGATCTCTACCACGCACACCGGAAGTTTCTTTCCCTTCTGGCGTGATATAGCGTGATCTGCGATATAATGATTCGGGTGTAATATTTTTTAACCGGGTTACCGAGCGGGTTGAAACCCTTGTCTCTGACATCGGTTTTATTGACTTTATGGACTCTGGAACGACATACCCGCGTTTTTCAAAAGACCTGACAAGGCTTTTCACTCTTTTATACTCTTTCTGGTAACTTCTTTTTAATTCGCTCATAATAAAAACCCTCCTTTATGATACAATTATACAATAAAAAAGCACCCTTGTCAAGGGTGCTTTTTATTTATTTTTTAAATTTCGCCTAAATTGTCAAATGGATTGAATGGTTTTTTCCAAACCATATCAATGATATTAATTGCACTTAAATAGGCAACAAGGAAAGCTCTGCCCCTGTACTTGCTAATACCAATTGACACGTTTGCCACAACCTCGGAACCTTCTCCAATATCTCCAACTGAGATAGAATCAGATTCTTTTCCATTTTCATATACTTTAACTGCATAACGGGTTACTGCCTTGAAATACAGCTTACCTTCTCTATCAACTTTCGTTGGGGTTGATGCACAGCCTTCTGTATCTACTTCTTCGTATACCCGATCAAGGGCAGATTCCTGTTCTGGCGTTAAAGACAATGTTAACGTTGCCTTTCCATCTTCGATTCCAGCATATTTTACTTTCGATCTCACATTGATTTTTTTCATTTTTCATTCTCCTTTTTTCTTCTATAGGTTCCGCAGTTACTATAGCCAAGATCAGCTACTTTATGTGCCATCATCACTTCCGGTGGAATATCATACACAAAATAGCGGTAAGCTGACACTCTAGCTTTCTTTATTTTTTCGTACTCCTGAGGGTCATGCTTTGACAGCCAGTCAAGGTACTTCGGGCGTGTGATTTCCTCTGGAAACCAATGTAATGCCTTAGTTCCGTCCTTGTAAAAAACATCTAGTTCCGTTCCTAATCTCTTCACCTTCATTTTATCACCTCCTTATAGGTTTTTAACCCAAACATTTTACTCCATTATATTCGGCCAATATCCACCCTCTTGCGATTTTAACATACGTGCAACCGGGTCTTACTACTACCTGTTCCCTTACTTTTACTTTGATACCGACTTTAATTTGTACATAGCCGTCCTTTGTTATATTATACTTAGATCGTGTAGACAACGGCACATCTTCAATAGAAATCGGCTTACGACTTCTATAGTCCTTATATATAATCATTCTCTTTAGCGTTTTAAGCCTATTACCATCTTTATAAGGACGTTTTCTCTTAGAATCAATGATTTTATTAACCTCACTGGCAATGTTCCCAAAACGGCTGTATAAATAGTCACCGGGGCACGCCTTTGGGGCAAACCATCTGTGTGCTGTCATGTTTTGTACAGCTCTATAAGTTATCGTAGGGTCTGCTCGCCATCGAAGTTTTCCAATTGTTGGATAACGTTCACAGATATCTACCAGTAGTTTAATCAAAGCATTGTATACCGCTGGCCTAACTCTATACGGTTCAAAGTCATCTGACGCACATTCAATCGTGATTGCTCTGTGATCGTTTTCCGGGCTAGAGCTACACCATGAACGCCGTTCCTCTGGCAAAATGCCGACTATTGTTCCGTCATAGGCTATCGCATAATTGGCTGATGCTTCAGCTTCTGGACTACAGAGCCAGTTAGCCATGGAATCCGCTGAAACTTGGCCAACATAGCAATGGATCGTTACTGTATCTACTACATGGTTACGAAATTCCGAATTCGGAGAACATAGTTGATAGTTCTCATTTACATATTTGGAATATGTCACTTTTTTCACTCCTTATTATATTTATTGTTTACATCTTTATTATAGCTCTTTTTTATCAATCATCCCACTTTACGTTGACACATCCTTCCAGTGATGATACTTTTTCTTGTATCTCCTCATAAGTTTCACTGCGTCAAAGCTTTCCTCTGTTCCATACCAATCTTTCATTTAATTATCCTCCTTTATATTTCCTTGTTTC
>ERZ791569.820-NODE-820-length-15286-cov-2.714924_pt1 | contig 15286 bp, 8 predicted proteins | sample MGYA00509973_ERZ791569 | MGnify/ENA primary metagenome ERZ791569 (study PRJEB30046, sample SAMN00791902) | human gut metagenome | study: EMG produced TPA metagenomics assembly of the A metagenome-wide association study of gut microbiota in type 2...
GAAGCCGTAGTTGATCTCCGGAATAGTCGTATAACCGATGGCCACCTTGTCGAACGTGTCGACTACGCCGTCGCCGTTGATGTCGCGGTATTTGATGTCGCCCGGACGGACATCGCCGAAATTCTGTTTCGGCCAGGTGGCGATGTCTTCTTCGGATTCGAACAAACCCTCGGCGATAAGTCCGAACTGCTGGTTCTGGGCGAATCCCGCCAGGTTCTGGTATTTCCAGATCTGATCCGGTTTATCGTCGTAGAGTTTTTTGTTGCGGTTGTAGGTGAAGTTACCGCGTGCCGACAGGCTGAGGTCCTTGTTGAACTGATGGTCGAATTCGAGCGACAAATCCACGCCCTGATTCTGCATCCGGCCCAGGTTGACATACTGGGCGACCTTGGTTCCTACCACCGACGGAGTCGATTCGCGCTGGATGAAGATGCCTTCGCGTTTCTCGTAGAAGTAGTCGGCCTGAATACGGACCTTGTTATACAGTCCCAATTCGATACCTACGTCGGCCTTCGTCGCCTCTTCCCAGGCCACGTTGGCATTGCCGATCTCTCCGGTCGTGTAACCGTTCGTCGGAATACCCGTATAGATCGTGCCGCTGGGGCCCGTGGTTCCCCAAACGAAACCGGGGGCGGAGACGTTCATCGTCGTGTTATAGGCGAAACGACGGCTTCCGCCGATCTGGTCGTTACCGATTTTGCCATAAGAACCTCTGATCTTCAGTACATTGATCTTGTCGCGCAGCGGCTCCCAGAATTTCTCGTTGCTGATCATGTAACCCAGCGCATAGGCGGGGAAGAAACCGTATCGCTTGCCCGGAGCGAAGTTCTCCGAACCGTTGTAGCCGCAGTTGAACTCCAGGAAATATTTGTCCCGGAAGGCGTAGGTGACGCGGGCCGCAATACCCATGTTCCGATAGGGGAAAGCCGCGATATAGGTTCCGGGGACGTTATTGGTCCGGTTGCGTACGCTGTAAAGGAACAGGGCGCTTACGCGGTGGTCATCGGCAAAGAGCCGTTCGTAGGTGAGGCTTCCCTCGAAGTTGATCGTCGTCCAGCCGGCATTGGACCGCGCGAGCGACATGTAGCCCGTTCCGACGACCGTCTGGTCGAAAATCAGGTTGCCGTCCTCGTCGCGGCCGGTGGCCGAATAGACGTTGGGGGAGTAGGCCCGGTTGAGGGTCGTCGAGTTCTGGGCGTCCCATGAAAACTTGACGTTGGCCTTGAGGCCCGGCGTGATGATATCCGAAAAGTCCTGGGTCAGCGACATCAGCGACTGGGCGACGACGTTCGCGGTCCGTGCGTAGCCCGAGTTGTTGAGCATGTTGTAGGGGTTGGTGCTGCCGTTGTCCGAAGCGATGGCGAGCGTGCCGTCCGAATAGATGGGTGCAGTCGAGATCGGCGTCGAAAGCATGGTGTAGTTGTACAGGTCGGCCAACGAGCTGTTGGGCTGGTTCGTCGTCGTGTATTGGGTCGACAGCGAGAGCCCGAGTTCCGTCGACTTGGTGATGTTGATGTCGATGTTCGAACGGAAATTGAACTTGTTGTAGTTCATCTGGGCGTCGTAACGCTTGTTGTCGGCGATGTTGAAGATACCGCCTTCGGTGTAATAGGACGACCCCACGTAATAGCGCACCTTGGGGGAACCGCCCGCCACGCTTACGTTGACGCGGCCGGTCATGGCCAGGTTCTTGAAAATTTCCTTCGTCCAGTCGACGGACGGATAGAGGTCGGGATCTTTGCCGCTCAGGTACATCTGGCGCTCATAATCCGAAAAACCCTGCTCTCCGGTCGGGCTGTCCCGGCACAATTCGTCGTAGAAATCGAGCCATTGCCTGGTGTTGGCCATCTTGGGCAGCTTCGTCGGCTGGGTCATGCCGAATTCGGCCTTCACGTTGATCTTCGGCGTTCCCTCCATACCGCGCTTGGTGGTAATCAGGATGATGCCGTTCGCTCCGCGCACGCCGTAAACAGCCGTTGCGGTGGCGTCCTTCAGGATCGAGAAACTCTCGATGTCTTCGGGGTCGACGTTGGAGAACGAGCGGGGAACGCCGTCGACAAGCGTCAGAGGGGCGCTCATGCTGGCTGTCAGCGTTGAGATGCCGCGGATGTAGATGTTCGCGTCGTCGAAGCCCGGTTCACTGGTTCGCTGTACCGAGACCAGACCCGATACGCGGCCCGCAAGGCCTTGTGTGAGGTTGGCGACGGGAACTTTCAGTTCCTTGGTCGCTATGGTCTGCTGCGAGCCGATGACGCTGATCTTTTTCTGCACGCCGTAGCCCACCACCTCCACGGCGTCGAGGATGGCGTCGTTTTGCAGCATAACCACGTCGACGATTTCCTGCCCTGCGACCGAAACGTCCTGCGATTTGTAACCTACATAGCTGAATTCCAGCACTTCGTCGGGATAAACGTCGAGCAGGTATTTGCCGTTGATGTCGGTGGCTGTACCGATGTTCGGACGGGCCTTGATGCGGATCGTGACGCCGATGAGCGGATCGTTGTTCTGGTCCCTGACGACGCCTGTGATGCGTGTGATCTTCCGGGGTGTAGCTGCGGCCGCAGCTACGGAGCGTCCGATGACGATCTGCCTTCCCGAGAGTTTCCAGGTGTTGTCGGTTCCGGCGAACAACTGTTTCAGTACAGCCGAAATGGGCTGATTCGTTACTTTCAGGGTGACTTTGCGGTGGATGTCCAAGATGTTGTCGTAGTAAACGAAGATGTAGTCGCTTTGGCGTTCGATCAGTGTGAGGACCTCCTTGATGGGGCGGTTCTGTACGTTGAGCGTGATGGTTTTCGCCGCCTCTGCCGTTTGTGCACTGACGGGCCGGATGAACCCGATTGTTGCCAGCAAAAACAGGAATGTTATCCGGAATAGGTGGAATAATCCCCCATTATCGGCCTTAAAAAGACCGATTTTACCATTTTTGTTGTACATTTGTAAAGATTTGAAGTTTAAAAGGCTATTTTAGATTTTCAATCGCTCCGGATGTCGTTGAGGGACGACATCCGGTCTTTTTTTGGAGGGATACGGGCTGTTACATAGGCAGGTCAGTTTGGGTTGTTGGTAGTCGGGTTATAGTCGATTCGGAAATTCCCGGATCCGGAGATTTGCAGGTTGATAGGGGCTGTTGCGCTCAAGATTTTCAGCACTTCGGCCGGATCGTCTTTGAGTTCGAGTTTGCCCGAGAGCGTCAGCGCTTCGGCTTCGGGCGTACACTCGATCCGACAATTGTAGTAGCGGGAAAGGCGTTCGAGGATGTTCGACAGCGGGTCGTTGTCGAAGGGCAGGTATCCGTGAATCCAACTGATGTAGCTTTCGGCTTCCACTTCGCGGACCTCCAGCGATTCCGAGGTGCCGAGGATGGCTTGTTGGCCGGGAACGATGCGAATTCCGCGGTCGGATCGTCCGGCAGGGGCTACGCTGACGGAGCCGGAGAGCAGGACGACCTCCTGCGTGCGATCGCGGCCGTAGGAGGATATGTAGAATTTGGTTCCCAAAACGCAGACATCCATTTTGCCTGTGTGTACCGAGAAAGGCCGTTCGGCATCGTGCGCCACTTCCATGTAGATTTCGCCTTCGACGTATATTTCGCGCTTCTGCTTTTCGAATACGACGGGGTAGACCAGCCGTGATCCGGCGTTGATCCAGACGCGGGTTCCGTCGGCGAGCGTCAGCGTCGTCTGCTTGCCGTAGGGAACGACCAGCTGGTTGAACGTCGCAGCCTCTTTTTTGGGAATGGTTTTTTCGGCGTTGTTGATCCGGATGGCGGTCGAATCGTAACGGATTGTCGATTTTTGGGTTTCGAGCAGGAGGGTTTTCTGCTCGGACAGCACCAGTTGCACCTCTTTCTGGGTGAATACGGGGGTGTCGGCCTGCCGGATAAACATTTCGATGTCCGGGACGGTCGACGGTTGCAGTCGGTAGTAACCGACAACGGCCAGCATGACGCAGGCTGCCGCTGCGATGCCGATGCCCAGACGGCGCAGTTGCGGCCGCAGGAAAGACCGGGGTCTGGATGCTTCGGCAATCCGGGCCATGACGTTTTCGAGGGCTTGACTGGTGTTGAACCGGGTTTCCGCAAGGCGGGCGTTTCCCCAGGCTTTGTAAGCCCGGAGAAAGGCGTCGCGGTTGGCTTCGGATGCTTCGAGCCACTCCTGCAGTTCCCGGCGTTCCGTGTCGGTGAGGGGTGTGCCGTCCAGTTGGCGGGTTATCAGATCTTCGATGATATGTTCGGGTCTCTTCATTCTATCTATATCACGGATGAAAGCGCTGAAACCCTACCCCCTCCGGCGTTTTTTTTCGGACCGCCGGAGTAAACAAAAAGCAGAACCGGTGAGGCTCTGCTTTTTGCGGGTTGCGAAAATAGGCATTGTCAATAGACCCACTCGAAATTGTCGACGTAGAGTACGTTCGACTTGCAGCCTGCCATGAAGTCGCCGTAGGCGCTCGTCGAGCAGGAGATCACGATCTGGTACAATCCGGAGGGTTTGGTCTTCGTGTCGTAATAGTTGAGCGGAAGCTGTACGTCGATCATCTTGCCGCCGGTCGAACTTTGGTCGATGAAGAGCGAGCCGTAGGCGATGATCGGTCCCTCGTCGACCGAAGTGGTCTCTTCCGGATCCCAGGTCCCGGTGGGGGCTTCCGTGCCCGATCCGACTTCGCGGCGGGTGTTCCAGTCCACGATGGCGACCATGATGCGGGCCTTGTCCCGGTCCCCTTCGTGAATCGGGGCGCCGAAATTCTTTTCGATGTCGACGATGCCGATATGTTCTGCATAGTATTGCAGTTTCAGCGCCTTGGGACGGGCTTTCCAGGCGTAAGGCTGGCCGAACGACACGACGCCCCGGGTCAGGACGTCCTTCTGGAACAGCCCCGAGAAGAGGTTGCCCGAGGCGAGGACTCCCACGGCGGACGTAGCCTGAAGTTTGGCGCGTGTGCCTCCGTCGAAGGGGGCCTGCGTGCAGAGTCCCCTGGTGAAGGTGTTGTTGCCGCTGCCCCAGAACTCCGCGGTCTTGTTGTTCTGGGTCCAGCAGCTCAGCGAGCTGTCCTCCAGGTCGCCGTTGGGAATCGTGTTGCCCGCGGGGGCCGCATATTCCATCAGCTGGGTCTGCTCGCCCCCGACCGTCAGGCGGAATTCGTAGGTGTGCCCTGCGAAGAGACCCTTGTCCGGCACGAAGTTGTAGACGGCAAGCCCGTGGGGGTTGGTCGACGAGCTCCATTCGGGCGCGAGCGTTGCCGTCAGGATGCCGGCCTCGTAGCTGCTTTCCGCCATTCTCTGCCACTCCGTGGCGCCCTTGATCCGGTATTCCAGCGCGGCGCCGGCCGCATACTCCTCGGCGGAGACGAGTGCGGTGGCCGTGGCCGTATTGTTCCACAGGTCGGTTGCCCGGAGGGCGACCTTCACATTGGTAGGCTCCACGTAAAGCAGCCACCGTTCGGTGATTCCGTGGCAGGTGACGTCTACGAAACGCACCGATTCGAAGCTGCTGCCCGAAAGCTCTTCGAGCGAGGGCGAATAGGTCGTGATGTCGGCGGGGCCGAGTTTGAGTTCCGTGACCTCGATATGTGCCAGATCGGTGTCGCTGGGGACGAGGACCCGGGCGATGCGGTTTTTCTCCTCGATCTCCGTGGCGCCGATCTGCCCCGTCACGCTGAAACGGCGCTCGATGGTCTGTGTGGCGCGGATCGTCCATTCGTAATCCTGGTAGAGCGAAAGCGTGGTGTAGATCGGCGAACGCAGGTCGAACGTGCCGGTCAGCTCCCGGGAGCTGCGGATCTGTTGCAGGACCTCCTCCTTGTCGAGCTGGATGCTGTGGATGACGGCGTCGTAACCCACGGCGTCGATCCGCACGTTGCGGATGTCGGTCGCTTCGTCGAGCGAGAGGGTGACCGTCCGCGACGTGACGTTGTTTTCCGAGACCGAGAAGCCCTGGCCTTCGACGCTCGCGATGCGGAGTTCGACGACCGGATAGGGGATGTCGTTGTGGATGCACGACGCGAGGAGCGCCGCGGCTGCAAGGAGTGCTGTTTTCAGGTATCTGGTCATAATTTATTTCTTTTTCTTGTCCCACAGGTGTACCGTCATGCCGAAGTTGATGGCGGCGACGTTGAGCCTGAAACGCATGTTCGAAGCCTTGCGCGTTCCGATCTTGTTGCCGGCGTCGTCCTTCTGCGTGACGGAGGTGTACTGGATGCCGCCCAGCCCGAACGACAGTGTGGCGCAGACGTTGGGGAAGATATAGACGGCAGCTCCCGGATTAAACGCCAATTTGAGCTGCGTATTGTCGCTGAACGTGGTTTTCATGTTGTCGCTGGCGGTGTCGGGCTGGTAGGAGAGCTTCGACGTTCCGGTCGACAGCGAGAGTTCGAACTCGGCGAACAGTCCGAAACGGCCCTTCGGGTCGAGTCCCGCGTAGGAGCGGTGGAAAATGCCGAACGAGTAGTTGTCGCTGTTGAAATTGACCTTCGGAATGCTGCCCGAGGCGTCGTTGCTTTCGCCCAGGTCGTAGCGTGCGGCATCGAGGTTGCCGTCCATGTGGCGGTAGCCGAAACGCACGCCCAGACAGTTGTTGTCGCGGTAGAAATAGCCGATGAAGGGTTTGACGGTGGCCACCGTGCCGTCGGCGTCGATGCCGTCGAGGATGAGCATGATGTCCGTGTCGTCGCTCGACATCGTGCCGTAGGAGGCCGTCAGACCCATGATCACCTCGCCCTTGTAGGCGAACTTGAGCTTGTTGATTTCGCGGTCGATACGCCGGCGTGTGGGCAGGAACTGTTTTTTGCCGCGGATCGGCGACTGAACTTCCGCGGCCTTGAGTGCCTGCAATTGCTTCTGTCCGTCGGCCGGGACTGCCGCTTCCGAGGCCGGGATTGCCGCTTCCGAGGCCGGCGCATTTCCGGTTGCCGGGGTTTCTTCTTCGGTGGAGATCGTTCCGGCTGCGGCGGGTGCGATTGCGGCTGCCGGAGCGGCTGTTTCCTTCGGATTCCCGGTTGCGGCGGTTTGCCGCGCCAGCGCGTTGCCGCACGAGATAATTATGATCAGCAGGGTGCAGAGTATGCTTCGTGTCATAGTGTGCCGTTTTTAGAGATAGAAGGCCATGCCGAGGCCGATCGAGAAGATATTGACCTTGAAGTTCATCATGCTCGTGTTGCGTTTGCCCACGGTGACCTGATTGTGAACCTGTTTGGTATGGGTATAGCTGATGCCCATCACGCCCACGTTCACTTCGACGGCCATGTTGTTGGTGGCGAAGGCCACGATGCCCGGCGAAATGCCCAGCGAAAGGGTGTAGCCGGTTTCGTAGGTTCCCTTCACGGGCGAGTCGTTGGCGAAGCGCGCCTGCGTGCCTCCGGCCGCGAGCGACATCTCGTTGAACAGCGCGAAGCGTTTGTTGCGTCCCAGCGGGATGTACTGCCGCCAGATCGCCGCCGCCGAATAGGTCTGCTTGAGCGAGTAGAAATCCCTGGCCACGATGTTCGTGCCCGTCTCCTCGTTGCCGAAATGCAGTTCGGCGTTGTCCAGCTTGAGCAGCGTGCGCGAATAGATGAAGCGTCCTCCGAGGGCCATGTTGTCCCGGAAGGCGTAGGCGATCATCGGGCTGACGCGGAAGGTGTAGCCTTTCGAGTTGATTCCCTCGATGACGAGGAACTGATAGCCTTTGTTGGTATGGGTCGAGTAGGAGGCCGTACCGCCGAAAATCCACTGTCCTTTCGGCACGAACAGGTTGTGCGTGTCGGTAAGTCCGCGCTCCTGGCGCATTTCGTTGATTGTTTTCGGACGCTGGTCGGCTGTCGCCGCAGTTTGGGCGGCGGTTGTTTCCTGTGCGCGCAACGCCTGCGCCGTGCCCGTGAGGCACAGCGCGAGGGCGAGCGTGCGGATGAATAGCTTGCGCATCTGCTTGCGTTTAGTGATTAGTATACCCATTCGAAATCGTCTACGTACATGACATTGCCCAGACAACCGACCTTGAAGTCGCCGTAGGCGCTCGTCGTACAGGAGATGACGAGTGTATATGCACCCGTAGGTTTGGTCGTTCTGTCGTAATATTCGATCGGAATCTCCACGGTCGTCATCGCGTCGCCTGGTGTGGTTTCGCCGATCAGCAGCGATCCGTAGGCGATGACGGGGCCTTCGGCGGTTTCGGCGGTTTTGGCGGGGTCCCACACGCCTGTTGGCGACCCCATGCCGGCGACAGTCGCGTGACGGCTGTTCCAATTGACGATAACGGCGAAGATGCGCGAACGGTCTTGGCCGTCCTGGATGTATTCGTGCTCTTCGGTGACGGTTCCCTTATTGACGGCGCCCACGGTGGCGTGGTATTTGAGCCGCAAGGCCGTCGGACGCGCTGTCCACTGGTAGGGCATTCCGAAACTGGCCGTTCCCGAGAGACTCGCAAAACGGAACGTTGCCGAGAAGAGATTGCCCGCGGCGAGCAGGCCGAACGCCGACTGCGATTCGAGCTTGGCGCAGTAGCTGCCGCCCATGCCGGGTTTGGTCGACTGCGCACACAGTCCCGAAGTTGCGGCATTGCCGCTGCCCCAGAACGTCGTGGATTCCGACGTGCTTTTGCCGAAACAGGGGAGCGATCCGCTTTCCATATCCCCGTCGGGGATGACCTGCCCGGCTGCGGCCTGAAACTCTGCCGAGGAGACGGTTTCGCCATCGAGCGCCGCCCGCGCCTCGTAGCTGTTGCCGGCGAAGACGCCGGTGCCTGCGACGGGGGTGTGGACGGTCAGGCCCGCGGCATTGACCGATTCCTTCCATTGGGCCGTGAACGTGGCCGTATAGATGCCCTCGCCGGCGTTTACGCCATCGGCGTCGGACCACTCGCCGTCTTTGACGCGCAGTCCGAAGGTCGCCGTCGTGACGTTCGGATCGAGGACCAGCGCGCGCAGCGTGAGGCTGTTCGTCCAGAGGTCGTAATCCGTCTTTTCAATGGGCAGAAGGCCTTGCAGACGGTATTCCGAGATGGCGGTGGCTTCGGCGCCGGCCGAATCCGTGACGCGGATGCTCACCGGATGGCTGCCGCCCGGACGCCCTGCGAAGAAAGCGTCGGAAAGGGTGACCGTCAGGCTCAAGTCGCTCTCCCTGGTCACCTCGACGCCCTCGGTCGTGCCGTTCAGCGCTTCGTAGCTGTCGTCGCCGATGCCGATCACGACGCTCTTTACGGCGGCCATCGTGGTTATCATGTAACGTTTCGGGGCGGTTGTCCCGGGGATGAAATCCTGCGGCTGGTCCATGTCGAAACCGTCGCTTTCGATGCTCGGCTCGGGGCTGAACGGGAACGTGTCGTCGTAGTCGTCGGTCGAGGTGTCCACCTTGACGACGAAGCATTCGATGAAGCCCGGCAGGTCTTTCGAGAACCGGAAGGAGACGCTGTATTTGCCGCCGGTCTGCACGCCTTCGAATCTGGCCTCCCTGACGATGACGCCGCGGTCGGGGTGCGTGCCCTCGAAGCGGGTCGTGAGCGTGGTCGCACCCTCGGGCATGGTGAAGTAGCCCGTGCCGTCGGCCGTGTAGTTCAGCGCCGGGACGCCGCCCTGCTGAACCTGCCCTTCGTCGAACGCGTCGGCGGCGACTACCCACGCATGGAAATTCTCGCCGAAAGCGGCGGAAACCGTGGCGTCGAATTTCACTTCGGCGACGACGTTCTGCCGTTTGCACTCCACTTCGGCTACGGTCGTCTGTCCGGCTGCCACCGTAAAGGTCTTCTCGCCTTTGTAGAAACGTTTGGTGAACGACGCGGGGACGGCTTCTCCCGCATCGACCTCCACGCGGTATTCGCCCGCGAGCAGCTCCAGCCGTGAGGGGAGCGTCTCTGCGGTGTATTGGCGCAGCAGCTCGCCGCTCGCGCGGTAGATGCGTACGGCAAGGCGTTGCAAGGGGTCGTATTCCCCGTCGGCTTCGGCCCGCGTGGCCGAAACCCGCATTTCGAGCGCACCCGTGTCGCCCGTGTCGGCGCTCCCGGCCGTCTCTTTCGAGCAGGCGGCCGTCAGCGCGGCGCAGAACAGCAGGGCGGCGGTAATGTATTTTTTCATAATTCGTCAGCCTTAATTCGCCGGTACGTAATACTTCAGGGTCTTGGTCGTGCTGAGACCGTTGTTCTCCGTCACCGTGAGTATGAAATTGTTGTTGCCGGGGAAGCCTGTCAGCAATCTGGTGAACATCTTGTCGATCTTGAGCCGAATGGACGATTTGTCCTTGACTGCGTCCTCGATGGGGAATCCGAGGGCCGAAATCTTCTCCCGGACATCTTCGGCCGGATGCATGGTTCCGGTCGTATCTTCGAAGCCTTCGATATTGCAGAGATCGAACCGGGCCGGGATGCCCATCGTGCCGAGTTCCCTGGCGTCGAGGTTGTCGCAGTCGATGGTCACGTCGAGCGATTTGATGCCTGTTTGCGCCGTGATGTCGATCTCCGTGTCGCGGTCTGCGGACGGCGTTTGCGTTTCGTCGATATTGAAATCTACGCCGACAATCGAAGGGCCTTCGTTGGCCGGATCGACCGTGAGCGTCAGCGACGCCCGGGCCGAAAGCCCTTTGGCGTCGGTTATCTCGAAGGCGAATGCGTGCGTGCCCTCGTATGCGGGATAGAGCAGTTTCATGGCTCCTGCGATGTCGAAACTCTTCGAAGTCGCCCCCTTGAGATCGTCGCCCAGCGGGAAGCCGAGGCCTGCGAGAACCGTGTAGGCGGGGTCCGACGCCCCGATTGTGCAGAGGTCGAATTCCGGACCGCCGATTCCGGACACCATGCCGGTCAGCCGGGAGTTGTCCGACGTGATTTTCACCGCGAACGACCCGATGCCGTTGGACGAGGCGAGATTGAATGCGAACGGCCGGGTGTAGTTGCCCTGGGCGTCGAACATCGAGGCCAGAAGCTGGAAGGGTTTCGTGAGGTCGTAGCCCGGACATTCGAGGGTCGGGGCGACGGGAAGTCCGGGTTCGCCGGGGTTGTCGGGATCGTTGACCGGGATTTCGTCGTCCTCCATGAAGTCGTTGACGTCGATGTCCAGTTTGATGTCTCCCTTGTCCGAGTAGGTGATCACGATCGAGAGCTTGCGCCATTGTCCGGCCTTGACGCCCGAGATGCTCTTGTTGATCCGGACGGGTGCGTCGGGCGTATCGGCGAAAGCCCCTTCGAGGTGCAATTTGAGCGTGTTGGTCTCGCCCTGCGGCATGAAGTAGGCCGCGCGGGTTTCATCCTTCAGGAAGGGCATCGTCGTTTCGCCCAGCGTGACGGTCGACTTGGTGTCGGCGGTGAGCTGGTCGGCGAGGTCTTTCGAACACATCAGCGTCACCTTGATGTTGTTCAGCGTGCAGACGACCTCGTTGATGGGCGTGGTTTGGTTCTTCTCGATGACGAACTCCTGCGAACCGAAATAGACGGGGTGTTCCCATTCGGCTGCCGGCGTCGTGGCGGCCTCTTCCGAACGGACCTCCATCGTGTAGCCGCCCACCGGAAGCTCCAGCCTGCCTGCCTCGCCGATCGAGGCCTTCAGATCGCCGTAAGTCTCCTGGAGCGCCAGCTTGCCCGTTGCGTCGCGAATTTCGATGATGAATGTGTCGACGTCGGGCTGCGCCTCGTCGGTGCGCGTCTGGGGCTTCGCCGTCTCGTCTGACGTGTCGTCGGGGCGGGTTTCGGTATCGGTGTCGACCACGACGCGCATGCTCATGTCCGCCAGCGTCAGGTAGCCTTTGGCGTTGGGATCGGGCGGAGTGCCCGGCTCGTTGTTCTTATAGGCGGGATCTTCGTTCACACAGCCGGTCGCGAGCAGCGCCGTCGCTGCCGCAGCCGTCAGAATCTTGGTAAAGGTTTTCATATCTCGGTGTTTTTATTTGCGTTATTCGGTGGCCTCGTCGTTGAGTTCCACGTCGAGTTCCACGGTCTCGGTGTATCCTTCGCCGAGGGTGACGGTCAGCGTCGCGCTGCCGACCTTCTTGGCGTCGAGCGTGAAGATGTGGCGCGTGGCTGGGCGTGCCGCTTCGAGCGGCTCGGGGGTGAAGGTGTAGAGCGGACCCTCCGACGTGCCGTCCTGGCTTTGGCCCCGGGCCGTACCCTTCAAGGTGAGCGGCTTTCCGGCCTGCACCCAGACGGCTTCCGCTTCGGCCTCGTCGCAGGGACGGAACGTGAAGATGCCGCCCGCTCCGGTCGTCACGGTGAACTCCGCGTTGTTGTAGTATTTTTTGAACGACTCGGTGGCGCGTACCAGGGTCTGCGAATTGCCGATCGTCGCCGTGATCTGCGCGGTGCTGGTGCGGCGCGCCGCGACCTCCACTTCGGTCGCGCCTGCGTAGTAGGGTTTGTCCGCGCCTTCGGCTTCGGGATCGCCGTAGGTGACCGTGATCGCGTAGCGGCCTTCGGGGAAGGAGTAGGCGGTCTCCTCGGCGTTATACGCCGCGACCGTCGCCCAGCTTTTGTCGAAATTTTCACCCCGGATGCGGAGCGTGAAATCTTTGCCGTCGGGTTTTGCCGCAGCGCGGGTCGCGCCCTGAACCGCGGCCATCGCCGCAGCGGCATCAATCGTGGCGTCGGCCTCGCAGGCGATGCGGATGGTTCCGCAGCCCTCTCCGGCCGGGGTCTCTTTCTTTTCGGAGCATCCTCCGGCCATGACAGCCGCCGATGCAAGCAGGTAAAGCAGTTTTCTCATGGCGGTTATTCGTTGACGATGGATACTTTGATGTTGTCGAGGTAGAGGTAGTGATTGCCGTTGGCGCCGAATATTCCGGTCCAGGACGATACGTTGCCGATACGGTTGACATTCACCTTCCATGAGATTCTGTGGGCGCTGTTAAAGTCGGCCAGGAATGTTTTGGTGTTCCAATTCGAAAGCGGGGTATTCCACGATTTGTCGGTTTCGAGGGCTATGTCTTCCGCTTCGACGGGGTTTTCAAGATTGTCGCCGCCGTTGGGCTGGCCCGAATTGGTCGTGTAGCCGTAATTGAACGTAGGATTGCCGTATGTTCCGCCCTTATTCTTGTTACTGTCCATCATCCAGGAGTCCTGTCCTCCGACGTAATCGAATGAAACCCGGACTCTGACTGTTTTGCCGGATTTGATACCGCTGACGGGCGGCGAGTCGATACGTCCCGGGTAGCGGGCATACGATGAAGCCTTGCCGACTCCTCCGCCTTCGAACCGGCAGGAGCTTCGGATACATTTCCCGGTTTCCCCGCCCACACGGGCCGCCGTCCATCCGATGGCGCCCTTGTCGGACAGCAGGTGCGCATCCTTGTTTCCGGCGCTGCTGCTGCTTGTTCCCGTTCCGACGTTGCAGTCGTAGTCGAACTGGATGATATTGCTGAAATCCTCCGCCAGCAGGTAGGGGACGCTGAACGTGATGTCGTTGTTGCCGAATTCGGTGATCTGCGGCATCGTCAGCGTGTTCGATACGACAGCGCTTTCCGATTCGTACTGTACCGTGACGGCTTTTCCCGAGAGGTTGTCGGTCCACGAGGGTTTGAGCACCATCGTGTATTTGCCCTCGGCGTCGGGCGTGAACTGGCAGATGTTCGTGCCGTTGTCGAACAGCGAGCCTTCGGGGGCGGTGAGGGTGATCTTTCCGACCGCCTCGCCCAGCGTCGCCGTGCCCTTGTCCGCAGGCAGCGAGAAGTTCAGACGCGTGTAATAGCGGCCGATGGCGGGAATGTGGTAGGCGATCGGGGTGGTGTGGCCTTCGGAGAAGTGTTTGCCGGGGATGTTGCGCGGCTCGGATTCCCCGGCTTCGCAGATCGCGGTGATGGTCACCGGCTGCTCGGCGGTGAGTTCCACCGGTGCGATGACGGCGAAGACCACGTCGCCCGCATCCTTCGGAGTGTCGAAACGCAGCGTCAGCGTGTTGTTGCCGTCGGTGAGCGTCGGCGCGGCATCGGGATCGGCGGCATCGACCGTCATGCGCCCCGTGACGGGCTGCGGAAATGCCAGCGTGATCTCCGAGACCTTTTCGCCCAGGTCGTTTTTCGGAATGCGTATTTTCAGCACGTGAACTTTGTGGCGGAACTGGAACTGCACCGTCTCGCCGGTGTCGTTCTTCTCCAGAGCCGGGGCCTTGACCGGATCGGCCACCATCACGTCCCAGTCGCCGTTGAAGCCGCCGTCCTGCACGTCAGGGATCAGGTAGGTGGCCTGCGTGCCGTCGCTTTCGGGCGGAACGGGCGACACGGCATAATAGGTGTAGGTGTCCGCGGGCATTTGCGGGATGTCTCCCCTGAACTTGGCCGTGTTGTAGTCGGTGTTGTAGTGGTAGAGTTTGAAAGCCTGTTTGCTGAAGACGGTCTCGGATCGGGAGTTGACGGCCCAGAGTGCGATCTGGTCGTCGGAAGCCCATTTGACCGACACTCCGTCTTCGCCGAGCTGGGTGCGGGACCTGTCTTCGGATTCGATGTCGATCTTCGGACCGGAGCCTACCGATACGCTGATTGTTTCGGTCGCGGGCCGGGTGTCCGCATCCGAAGAATCGGAGCATGCCCCGAAGACCAGAGGCAGCGCGAGCAAAATAATCCGGAAATTAATTCGCATAGAATAGATTCTTTTATCTGTAATTTGTACAAAAATAGGTACAGGTTCCCGTTCGCGGAAATAAATTCAACGAACGCCGGATTTTTCATCACGAACAGCCTCCTTTTTGTCCTCACGGATGCTCCTTTCCGGCGGTGCGGAGCGCAAAAAACCTCCCTGCCCGCCGGCAGGGAGGTTTTGCTTTCACCGGAGCGCGGTTCCGGTCCGGGCGGCCCTCGTTCGCTGTCGGGTCGGCTATTTTACGTACTTGTCGAGCCAGCCGAAGAATTCGCGGTTCCAGACCAGCGAGTTCTGGGGCTTGAAGACCTGATGCGCCTCGTTTTCGAACGCCACGAGCCGCGCCGGAATGCCCAGCGTGCGGGCCGCCGTGAAGGCTTCGAGCGACTGGGTGTAGGGGATGCGGAAATCCTTCTCGCCGGTGATGATCAGGATCGGCGTGTCCCATTTCGAGACGAACTTGTGCGGCGAGTTGGCGTAGGAACGCTGTGCCGTGGCGTTCGCCGTGTCCCAGTAGGGGCCTCCGTAGTCGTTGTTGACGAAGAACAGCTCCTCGGTTTCGCCGTACATCGAGTCGAAATCGAAGATGCCGCAGTGGGAGATGAAGGCTTTGAAACGCTTCTCGTGGCATCCGGCGAGGAAATAGACCGAATAGCCGCCGTACGACGCCCCGACGCAGCCCATGCGCTCCCGGTCGGCCCACGGTTCGCGGGCCACGTCGTCGATGGCCGAGAGGTAGTCGCGGATGTTCTGGCCCGAGTAGTCGCCCG
>ERZ791569.821-NODE-821-length-15276-cov-4.549504_pt1 | contig 15276 bp, 10 predicted proteins | sample MGYA00509973_ERZ791569 | MGnify/ENA primary metagenome ERZ791569 (study PRJEB30046, sample SAMN00791902) | human gut metagenome | study: EMG produced TPA metagenomics assembly of the A metagenome-wide association study of gut microbiota in type 2...
TTACAGTAACGGTGGCTCCCACAATAGGCTCTCCAACCTTATCAATGACGCGCCCTTTCACTCCGTTTACTTTTATCCCGCTTACCATTCCGCTCAGTTGCTTTGCAATACCATTATTGGTAGCGTCAGACAGAGCAGTACCAACCGGTTTGGCAGCTACCGAATCCACTTCAACAACATCAGCCATTACACTCATCCTTGCTTCATCGGCAATTTCTTCCCGCATCTTCGCAGGAGCTGCCTTTGATAGTTGCCGTTCCCGACTGGCAAACACCTTCACCGAATCTCCCCGGACAGTTCCAGCCAATTTTCCCTTTTCTTCCGGATGTACCGATTTTGCTAAAGGTAACTGAGGTGTTTGAGGCACAACCTGCAACACGGTATCCCGTTGCAAGGCTTCCAATGTCATAAAAACATCTTCCGGTAGCCTATTTTTCTGATATATGAAATAGCTGCTCAAGCAAACACCTATCAATAAGCTCGCCGCTACACTCCACACAACAGCATGATTCCGTTTTCTCTTTGCTTTTCCCCTGATCCGGCGACGTAAAATCTCTATCTGATACTCCTGGTTCTCCCTGCACGCGCTCGGCGCGCTGCACGTCGGCCCGGTAGTTGAGGGGCACGGAGAGGCAGCCTTCCTGACGGCTGAGCACGGTGTCCTCGCTCAGGGTCAGTTCGGGGTTGATGACGACCCGGGGCTGCTTCTCCTCGTCCTGCGCGGCGGGGTCCATGACCAGCATGCGGATATTACGGCCCACCTGCGGGGCGGCCAGCCCCACGCCGGGGGCCTCGTACATGGTCTCCAGCATGTCGGCGGCCAGCTGGCGGATCTCGTCGGTGATCTCCGTCACGGGCACGCATTTTTCCTTCAGGCTGGCAGCGGGATAGGTCACAATATCCAGAATCATGGCATCCTCCCGCTAGGCCTGGGCGTTCTCGGCGGGTTTGGCGGCTTCCTTGTCGGTCTCGCGCAGGCGCAGACCCAGTTCACGCAGCTGACGCGCGGACACCGTGGAGGGCGCCTCGGTCATCAGGCAGGTGGCCTTCTGGGTCTTGGGGAAGGCGATGACGTCGCGGATGCTGGACGCACCGGAAAGCAGCATGACCAGACGGTCCAGACCAAAGGCCAGACCACCGTGCGGCGGCGCGCCGTGCTCCAGGGCCTGGATGAGGAAGCCGAACTGGGCCTCGGCCTGCTCGGGCGTGAAGCCCAGGGCCTGGAACATGTGGCGCTGCACTTCGGCGGAGTGGATGCGGATGGAACCGCCGCCCACTTCGTTGCCGTTGAGCACCATGTCGTAGGCACGGGCCAGGGCGCGGGCCGGGTCGCTGTTCATGATCTCCAGATGACCGGGCGCGGGCGAGGTGAAGGGATGGTGGCAGGCCACGTAGCGCTTTTCTTCCTCGCTGTATTCGAACAGCGGGAATTCCGTCACCCACAGGAAGTTGAAGGTGTTCTCGGGGATCAGGCCCAGCTGGTTGCCCAGGTGCACGCGCAGGTTGCCCAGGGCGGCGTTGACCATGGCGGGCTCGCCGGCCTGGAAGAAGACGATGTCGCCCACCTGGAGGTCCAGGGCCTCACGGATGCTGGCGCGTTCTTCTTCGGACAGGAACTTGGCGATGGGCGACTGCCACTCGTTTTCCTTGATCTTGATCCAGGCCAGGCCCATGGCGCCGTAGATCTTGACGAACTCGGTGTAGGCGTCGATCTCCTTGCGGGTCATGGATTCGCCGCCGGGCACCTTCATGGCCTTGACCAGCTTGGCCTGGGCAAAGAGCTTGAAGCCGGAACCGCGCACGATGTCGGTGATGTCCACCAGCTCCAGACCGAAGCGGGTATCGGGCTTGTCCACACCGTAGCGGCGCATGGCTTCTTCATACTTCATGCGCGGGAAGGGACGGGGGATGTCCATGCCCATGACGTCGTGGAACACGCGGGCCATGAGGTTTTCGGCCATGGTCATGACCTTTTCCTCGTCCACGAAGCTCATCTCGATATCCACCTGGGTGAATTCGGGCTGGCGGTCGGCACGCAGGTCTTCGTCACGGAAGCAGCGCACGATCTGGAAGTAGCGGTCGAAACCGCCCACCATGAGCAGCTGCTTGAACAGCTGGGGCGACTGCGGCAGGGCGTAGAACTGGCCGGGGTTGAGACGGCTGGGCACCAGGAAGTCGCGGGCGCCTTCGGGCGTGGACTTGGTGAGCACCGGGGTCTCCACTTCCAGGAAGCCGTCGTCGTCCAGCTGGCGGCGGATGGCCTGGGCCACCTTGTGGCGCAGGCGCAGGTTGGCCTGCATGCGCGGACGGCGCAGGTCCAGATAACGCCAGGCCAGGCGCAGGTTCTCACCGGCGTCGCAGCGTTCTTCGATGGCGAAGGGCGGGGTCTTGGAGGTGTTGAGCAGCTTCCACTCATGCACCACCACTTCGATGGCGCCGGTGACCAGGTTGGGGTTGGTCATGCCCTTGGGACGGGGACGCACCACGCCCTTGATGGCCAGCACGTATTCGGAACGCAGGATGTGCGCGTTCTCGTGCGCGGCGGGAGCGATATCGGGGCTGAAAACGACCTGGGTCAGGCCTTCACGGTCACGCAGGTCCACGAAGATGAGGCCGCCGTGGTCGCGGCGGTATTGCACCCAGCCCATGAGGCAGACCGTCTGTCCATCGTTGTCCAGGGTCAGCTGGCCGCAAGTGTGGCTGCGGGTCCAGTCGCCGAGGTCTTCGATGAACTTCTGGTGCTCCTGCTGCACGTCCAGGCTTTGCGTCTGTTCAGTCATTATTTTTTCCCATTGTCAGAATTGGCAGCAAGGAAGTCCGCCGCGGCATCCAGGGACAGGGTCTGCTGCTCACCGCTGTCCATGTCTTTGACGACCACGGCGCCGGCGGCCGCTTCATCGGGGCCCATGATGCAGCAGAAACGGGCATTGGACTTGCCCGCCTGACGCATCAGGCCCTTGAAACCGGCATCGCTGAAATTCATCTCGCCCTTGAGGCCCAGGCCGCGCAGGCGCTGCACCAGGCCGAAGCTTAGGTCGCGGCTCTGCGCGTCCATGGCCACGGCATAGAAATCCGGGCGGGGGGCTTCTTCGTCCCCGAGCATGAGGGCCAGGCGTTCCATGCCGCAGGCAAAGCCCACGCCGGGCACGTCGGGGCCGCCCACGCTCTTGACCAGGCCGTCATAACGGCCGCCACCGGCCACGGCGGCCTGCGCACCGATGCTTCCGCTTACCACCTCGAAGGTGGTGCGGCAATAGTAGTCCAGACCGCGCACCAGACGGTGGTCGATCTCGTACTTGACCCCGGCGGCGTCCAGCAGACGCAGCACGGTGTCGAAGTGTTCCTTGCACTCGGGGCAGTTGTAGTCCAGCAGGCGGGGCGCTTCGTCGGTGACGCAGCGGCATTTTTCCTGCTTGCAGTCCAGCACGCGCAGGGGGTTGGTCTCCATGCGGCGGGTGCAGTCCTCGCACAGCTGGTCACAGCAGTCCTGGCGGTGCAGATAGTCCACCAGGGCCTGCTTGAACAGCGGGCGGCAGTGGGCGCAGCCCAGGGAGTTGAGCTTGAGCGTCAGATCCTTGAGGCCCAGCGCGGTGAGGAAGCGCGTGAGCATGATGATCAGGTCCGCGTCGGCATAGGGGCTGTGGGAGCCCAGGCATTCGCAGTTGATCTGGTGGAACTGGCGCATGCGGCCCTTCTGGGGACGCTCGTAACGGAACATGGGGCCGGTGGTGAACAGACGGCTCACGGACTCGCGGCTGTAGCGGGCATCTTCCACATAGGCGCGCATGACGCCGGCCGTGGCTTCGGGGCGCATGGTCATCATGCGGCCCTTGCGGTCCGGGAAGGTGAACATCTCTTTCTGCACCACGTCGGTCTCTTCGCCGATGGAGCGCTTGAACAGGTCGGTGTATTCCAGCACGGGGGTGCGCAGCTCCACGAAGCCGTAACGGCTGAAGATCTCGCGCGCGGTATTCTCCATGCGGGTGAACAGCGAGCTCTGCGGCGGATACATGTCCGCGAAGCCCTTGATACGATTAGCGATAACAGCCATGTGAAAAACCTCGGACTAACGGCTGCCGCAGCAGCCGCCGCATTCCAGACGGAGTTTGCCCGACTCGCGGCAGGGCACGGGATAATTGCCGTCGAAGCAGGCCAGGCAGTAGCTGTCGGACTGCATGACGGAGCGCAGCAGGCCGTCGATGCTCAGGTAATGCAGGGAATCCACGTCCAGCATCTTGGTGATCTCGGGCAGGCTGTACTTGGCGGCGATGAGCTCGCCGCGCGAGGCGAAGTCGATGCCGTAGAAGCAGGGGAACTTCACCGGCGGGCAGCTGATGCGGATGTGCACTTCCTTGGCGCCCAGCTCGCGCAGCTTCTTGACGCGGGTGATCATGGTGGTGCCGCGCACGATGGAGTCGTCCACGATGCAGATCTTCTTGCCTTCGATCATGGAGCGCACGGGGTTGATCTTCACGCGCACGCCGAAGTTGCGCATGCTCTGCGTGGGCTGGATGAAGGTACGGCCCACGTAGTGGTTACGGATCATGGCGTGCTCATAGGGCAGCTCGGCGCACTGGGCGAAGCCCACGGCCGAATAGACGCCGGAATCGGGGAAGGGCATGATGAAGTCCACGTCGGGGGTGGACTCGTGGGCCAGCTGCCAGCCCATCTGCTTGCGGCACTGGTAGACCTGCTCGCCGAAGACGAAGGAGTCGGGGCGGGCAAAGTAGACCAGTTCGAAGATGCACTGGCGGGGACGTTCCGGCAGGGGGCCGCGCAGCTGTTCGCTGTGTTCGCCCTTGCCGTCCATGATCAGCATCTCGCCGGGCTGGATGGGACGCTCGTAGTCGGCTTCAAGCAGGTCGAAGGCACAGGTCTCGGAGGCCAGCACCGGCGCGCCGTCCAGACGGCCCAGGGCCAGGGGATGGAAACCGTGGGGGTCGCGCACGGCCACCATGGTGCCGCCGGCGTAGACCAGCAGGCAGTAGGCGCCGCGCACGCGGGCACAGGCTTCGCGGATGGCGTCCACCAGGTCATGCTCGCGCAGGGCGCGCACGATGAGGTGCATGAAAACTTCGGTATCGTTGGTGGTGCTGAAGATGGCGCCGTCGTTCTCCAGCTCCTCGCGCAGCTCCATGGTGTTCACCAGGTTGCCGTTGTGGGCGATGGCGATGTCCAGCCCCTTGTAGTGGGCCACGAAGGGCTGGGCGTTACGCGCCGCGGAACGGCCCGTGGTGGAGTAACGCACATGGCCCAGAGAGATGGTGCCCGGCAGGGCCTGCAGGTTGGCTTCGGCGAAGACATCGGGCACCAGGCCCATGCCTTTGTGCTCGTGCAGCAGGCCTTTCTCGTCGATGGTGACGATGCCCGCGCTTTCCTGTCCGCGATGCTGCTGGGCGTACAGACCGAAATAGGTCAGTCGCGCCGCTTCCTCATGACCGTAGATACCCAAAAGACCACACTCGTGGCGAATCATAGCGTTTCCTCACTGCCAGCGCAAAATGCGTTGTTGTCTCCTCCGCCCTGCGGCGGGACCGTCTTCCCTCTCACCGCTCCGGGGCCCGCCTTGCAGGCAAGGCGGCCGACCAGCGCACGGCGGTACAAAGGGCGTGTCATATAACGGCAGGCCGCGCAATGCAAGTCCGCGCCCGCGCCGTTCCTCCCCTGACTCCTGCTCTGCCCCGGACAGGGAAAGAAGGGATGCACGGCCGGGTCTCCCCGGTCCCGTGCCTGCCCGGGTCCGGCCCGGCAGCTGCCGGGGACCGGAACCAAAGGGCGCGGCGTCCCCAGGGGCGCCGCGCCGCGTATCTATTCGTTGCCGTCATCGGCTCCCGCTTCCGCCGGAGCGCTCTCCAGAGGTGCCGCCGCGCTTTCGGGCGCGTCGTCATCGTCCTCCAGGTCGTCCATGCGGCTGCCGGTCTGGCCGCCTTCGTCCACGCGGTCGAAGCCCACCACATGCGCGCCTTCGTCCAGGCGCACCAGCATGACGCCCATGGTGGCCCGGCCCTTGCTGCGCACGTCTTCCACGCCGATGCGCACCACCTTGTTGGCCGAGGTCAGCATGATGAGGCCGTCGTTGTCACGCACGGGCATGGCGCCCACCACGGGACCGGTCTTGGACGTGACCTTGAAGTTGATGATGCCCTTGCCGCCGCGCGACTGCAGACGGTAGAGGTCCACGCGGGTACGCTTGCCGAAGCCGTTGGCGGAAATGGACATGATCTCCGTGGTCTGGTCGTTCTCCTTGAGGATGACGCCGGCCACCACCACGTCCTGACGGCGCAGGGCGATGCCCTTGACGCCCGTGGCCACGCGGCCCATGGGACGCACGTCCTTGCAGGCGAAGCGGATGGAGTAGCCGTCGGCCGTGGCCAGCACGATGTGGCTGTCCTCACGGATGGGCCGCACCACCACCAGCTCGTCGTCCTCGCGCAGGCCCACGGCCATGAGACCGCTCTTGCGGCAGCGCGCGTAGAGCGAGGCCGAGGAGCGCTTGACCATGCCGCGCTTGGTCACGAAGAGGAAGTACTTGTCCTCGGCGAACTCGCGCACGGCCAGCACCGTGGTGACCCACTCCCCTTCTTCCAGGGGCAGCAGGTTGTTGATGTGCACGCCCTTGGCCGTGCGGCTGCCCTCGGGCACCTGATGCACCTTGAGCTGGTGCATGCGGCCCTTGTTGGTGAACAGGCACAGGTACTGGTGGTTGGTGGTGGTCAAAAACTCCTGCACATAGTCGTCATCGGAGGTATGCAGGGCCGCGATGCCCTTGCCGCCGCGCTTCTGCTGCTGGTAGTTCTCCAGGCTGGTGCGCTTCATGTAGCCGCGGCGCGACAGGGTGATGACCACTTCCTCGTCGGGGATGAGGTCCTCGATGTCGATGCCGCCCAGGGCGTCGGTGAGCACCTCGGTACGGCGCGGCGTGGCGAAGGTCTCGCGGATCTCGCGGATCTCGCGCTTGAGCTCGGAGCGCAGCACTTCGGGGTTCTCCAGCACGGACTTGAAGAACTCGATCTTTTCCAGCAGTTCACGGTATTCGGCCATGAGCTCTTCACGCTGCAGGCCGGTCAGGCGCTGCAGGCGCATGTCCAGGATGGCGCGGGCCTGCACCTCGGTGAGCTCGAAGCGCTGCATGAGGCCGGCGCGGGCCTCGTCCGGGCTGGCGGAGGCGCGGATCAGGGCCACCACTTCGTCGATGTGGTCGATGGCGATGCGCAGGCCTTCCAGGATGTGGGCGCGGGCCTCGGCCTTCTGCAGGTCGTAGCGGGTGCGGCGGATGACCACCTCGCGACGGTGGTCCACAAAGCAGGACAGGGCCGTCTTGAGGTTGAGCAGCACGGGACGGTTGTCCACCACGGCCAGCATGTTGATGCCGAAACTGGTCTCCAGCGGCGTGTACTTGTACAGGCTGTTGATGACGATGTCCGGGATGGTGCCGCGCTTCAGGTCGATGACCACGCGGATGCCCTTGCGGTCGGATTCGTCGCGCAGGTCGGAGATGCCGTCGATCTTGTGGTCATTGACCAGACCGGCGATCTTCTCCACCAGCGAGGACTTGTTGAGGCCGAAGGGGATCTCGCGGATGACGATGGCCTGCAGGCCCTTCTTGCGTTCTTCCACTTCCAGACGGCCGCGCACTTTCACGGTGCCGCGACCGGTGTGGTAGGCATCGGACAGGCCCTTGCCCGCGTAGACGAAGCCGCGCGTGGGGAAGTCCGGGCCCTTGACCACTTCCATGAGGTCCGAGATGGTGCACTGGGGATCGTCCAGCAGCATCTGCAGGGCGTCGCACAGCTCGCCCAGGTTGTGGGGCGGGATGTTGGTGGCCATGCCCACGGCGATGCCCGACGAACCGTTGAGCAGCAGGTTGGGCACCTTGGTGGGCAGCACCGAGGGCTCCTGCAGGGTGTTGTCGTAGTTGGGCCGGAAGTCCACGGTCTCCTTGTCGATGTCGGCCAGGAACTCGCTGGCCAGACGCGACATGCGCACTTCCGTGTAACGCATGGCGGCCGCGGCGTCGCCGTCGATGGAACCGAAGTTGCCCTGCCCGTCCACCAGCGGGTCGCGCATGGAGAAATCCTGGGCCAGACGCACCAGGGCATCGTACACGGCCCTGTCGCCGTGGGGGTGATACTTACCGATGACGTCACCGACGATGCGCGCCGATTTCTTGTGCGGACGGTTGTAACTGTTGGCCAGCTCGTACTGGGCGTACATGATGCGCCGGTGCACGGGCTTGAGGCCGTCGCGCGCGTCGGGGATGGCGCGCCCGATGATGACCGAAAGGGAATACTCCAGATAGGACTTGCGGAGTTCCTTCTCAATGCTGACTTGCGGCTGCTGTATGCCGCTGTTCTGTTCAGACACGTTTGCCTCGCAGGTAAAATATCAGGTCGGGAGCGGGTCCCGTGTTCTTTCTCAAAGGATGTCGTACCGGGGGAGCCGCCGGGCGGCCCCCGCCGGGAAACGTCCTCAGGCAGCCAGCCAGTACCTGCCCCAGAGCCAGACCAGCAGCAGCATGGTCCCCTCACCGAAGCAGACACGGATCACGGCGGGCAGGAGACGGCGCACGTCCCCCGCGCAGCGGGAGCTGGTGAAGATGAAGACGAAGATGTTGCTGAACAGCACCGCCATGGCTGCCGGATAGGCCAGGCTGTAGGCCTTGGGGTAGCCTTCCAGCGAGATGGTCAGCCACAGGCACATGGCCGCGCAGACCAGCCAGCCGCAGACGGCGATGACGGAGCAGCCGAAGCAGCTCTTCTTTTCCTTGCCGGTATCCTGCATGCGTCGTCCCTCCGGCAGCTAGATGTCCAGATCCTGCACGCTCAGGGCGTTGCGTTCGATGAACTCGCGGCGGGGCTCCACCCGGTCGCCCATGAGTTCCTCGAAGGCGTCCGAAGCCTCGTTGGCGTCCTCCACCGAGACCTGCAGCAGCACGCGGTTCTCGGGGTTCATGGTGGTCACCCAGAGCTGTTCGGGGTTCATTTCACCAAGACCCTTGTAGCGCTGGATGTTGATGCCCTTGCGGGCCTCGTCCAGGGTCATCTGCATCAGGTCGAACACGTCGCCGGCCTGGCTGCTGCTGTCCTTGCGGCGCAGGCTGAAGCTCAGCTCGCCGCACTGCTCGCGCAGGTCGTTGAACAGCTGCCAGGTCTGCCGGTACAGGCGGGAGGCAAAGAACTCCATGCCCCGGCGGGTGTGGTGGCTGCCCGTGTTCTCGAACACGGCGAACACGCGGCCTTCGTCCTCGTCCTCGCTGTGTTCCCGTTCCAGGCTCAGGGCGTATTCGTGCTTCTCCAGCCAGGCCAGGAAGTCGGCATCGCGGGCTTCCAGCAGCTCGCGGTCCACGGCGCGGGGATAGGTGGCCAGGGCCAGGAACAGGGGACGCGGCATGCCGGTGCTCTCGGCATCGGCCACGCGCAGCTCGATCTTCTCGATGGTCTCCATGAGGCGGATCAGGTCGCTGCCCGTGTATTCCCGCCCGTTGGCGGCCACCACGGTCACGTCCTCGCTCACGCGGTTGAGCAGGAACTCGTTGAGCTCGGCGTCGTCCTTGATGAACTTTTCCATGCGTGCGTTGTGCACACGGTACAGGGGCGGCTGCGCGATGTAGACGTAGCCCTTCTCCACCATCTCCTGATACTGCCGGAAGAAGAAGGTCAGCAGCAGGGTGCGGATGTGGGCGCCGTCCACGTCGGCGTCCGTCATGATGATGATCTTGTGGTAGCGCAGCTTGTCGAGGTCGGTGTCCTCTTCGCCGATGCCCGCGCCCATGGCCGTGATGAGGGCCTTCACTTCCTTGTTGGCCAGCATCTTGTCGAAGCGGGTGCGCTCGGTGTTCAGGATCTTGCCGCGCAGGGGCAGGATGGCCTGGTTGCGCGGGTTGCGGCCCTGCTTGGCGGAGCCGCCTGCGGAGTCACCTTCCACGATGAACAGTTCGGATTCCGCGGGGTCCTTGCTCTGGCAGTCGGCCAGCTTGCCGGGCAGGGAATTGTCCGAGAGCGCCCCCTTGCGGCGCACCAGTTCCTTGGCGCGGCGGGCGGCGTCGCGGGCGCGGGCGGCGTCCACGGCCTTGTCGATGATCAGGCGGATGTCCTTGGGGTTCTCCTCAAAGTAGACCGTGAGCCTGTCATAGACCATGCCGGCCACCATGCCGGCCACTTCGCTGTTGCCGAGCTTGGTCTTGGTCTGGCCTTCGAACTGGGGCTGGGGCAGCTTGACGCTGATGACGGCCGTAAGGCCCTCGCGCACGTCGTCGCCCGACAGGGCCGTGCCCTTGAGCTTCTTGGTCAGGTCCGGCTGGTTCTTCACATAGCCGTTGATGGCGCGGGTGAGCGCCGTACGGAAGCCCACCAGATGCGTGCCGCCTTCCTTGGTATGGATGTTGTTGGCGAAGGTGAGGATGGTCTCCTTGTAGCCGGCGTTGTACTGGAGGGCAAAGTCGATGGCCACATTGTCCACCACGCCTTCGGCCATGATGATGGGGTGGATGCCCTGCTGGCCGGAGTTGAGGTCGCTCACGAACTGGCGGATGCCGCCCTCGGCGTGGAAGACGTGGGTCTCGCTGGTGCGCTCGTCGATGCACTCGATGTACAGGCCCTTGTTGAGGTAGGCCAGCTCTTCGAAACGCTTCTTGAGGGTGTCGTAGGAGAATTCCAGCACCTCGAAGATCTGCTCGTCGGGCTGGAAGCGCACCGTGGTGCCGTGGCCGTCGGCCTCGCCGATGACCGTCAGCTGGTCCTGCGGCACGCCGCGGGAATAGTGCTGGCGGTAGCGCTTGCCGTCACGGCGCACCGTGACCGTCAGCCACTCGGACAGGGCGTTGACGCAGGACACGCCCACGCCGTGCAGGCCGCCGGAGACCTTGTAGCTGTTGTTGTCGAACTTGCCACCGGCGTGCAGTTTGGTCATGACCACCTGCACCGCGGGCACGCCTTCCTTGGGATGGATGTCCACGGGGATGCCGCGGCCGTCGTCGCGCACGGTGACGCTGTTGTCGGCGTGCAGGATGACGGTGATGCGGGTGCAGAAGCCGGCCATGGCCTCGTCGATGGAGTTGTCCACCACTTCGTACACCAGATGGTGCAGGCCGCGCACGTCGGTGGAACCGATGTACATGGCCGGGCGCTTGCGCACCGCGGACAACCCTTCGAGAATGGTAATGGATGAGGCGTCGTAGCTGGAGGCCATGTCAGGAGCCATTAAACATCTTCCTCGCTATAATAGGTGGATTCGGAAATCTTCATGGGCATGATGATGACCGTGTACTCGTTGTCTTCGGAACCGTGGATGCCGCAGGGGCCCTCGGCGCCGGTCAGGATCATGTCCACGCTGGGCGAACTGAAGTGGCCCAGCACGTCCATGAGGTTGCGGGTGGGGAAGGCGATGCGGCTGATGTCGCCGCGGTAGGTCACTTCCAGGCTCTCGTTGGCCGAACCGGTGTCCTGCCCCTGGGCGGAGAGGCGCACTTCGTTGTCGCCCAGGTCGAGATAGGCGCAGCGGTCGCTGTCGGTGTTGAAGATCTGGATGCGGCCCAGGGCCTCGATGGCTTCCTTGCGGTTGACGGTGAGCAGGCTCACGCCGTCGCCTTCCAGACGGCTCATGAACACCGTGTAGTCGGGATAGTCATGACCGGCACGCGGCACGGACAGGCTCTCGGCACCGTCCAGGGTACGCAGGTACAGGCGCTTGTCGGTGATGTTGAGCTCGATCTCGTCCACGCCCAGCCACTTCTTCATGTCCTGCAGGTACTTCTTCTGGATGAGCACGCCCTCTTCGGGCAGACGGGCGGCCAGATCGTCATGGGTGAAGGAGACCAGGGCGAACTGGTGGCCGTTGAGGCCGCAGACGTCGATACGGCCGTTGCCGCAAGGCTTCATGTACAGGCAGGTGATGGCGTCGGTGGCGTCGTCGTCGCTGATGCAGAAGACCACGCGATCCAGCACGTCCTGCAGGAAGTCGCCCGACCAGGTCACCGGGGACTCGGCCGGGAATTCGGAAAAGTTCTGGAACCACTCGGCCCCGCTCACAGGCAGCTTGTACGTGCGGCGGCCCTGTTCCAGCAGCAGGTTGCCGGTGCTCTCGTCCAGCGTGAGCTGGAGCACGCCCGCAGGCAGCTGGCGCACCAGATCCACGAAAGCGCGGCCCTGCACACCGATGAGGCCGGGCTGCTTCACTTCGGCGGGATAACGGCCGGTGAATTCGATATTGGCGTCCGTGGCCATGATGGACAGGCTGCCCTTCTCGGCCTTCAACCAGATGGAACGCAGGTAGGCGGCTCCTGCTTTGGCAGGGATGATGGCTGCCGCTTTCTGCAGGCCTTCGATGATCTGTTCTTTATTAACAGAAAGTTTCATAAAAGAATCCTTGTAATAATTGATGCCTGTGCTTTTGTGCGGAACATGTGCAACAGACTGTTTTTACTTGAAATTTTTACTATCCCTTTAAGCACTGCCCGTCTACGCCCCGAACACTTCGTCCGTGGGGGAGCTGTCCGGCTGTTCCTGATGTGCGCATTTCTCCAGTCTGGCGACAAGGTGTTGCACATCTTTGTTACTTTCCAGCATTTTTCCAATCTTTTTAACCGCATGGATGACGGTACTGTGGTCGCGTCCGCCAAAGGCCCGGCCCAGTTCGGGATAGGAGAGGCCCAGATGGCGACGGCAGACGTACATGGCGGCCTGCCGGGCCATGACCAGCCGCGCGTGGCGTCCCGTGCCCGTGATGTCGGCGGGGGCGGCATCGCAGCAGCGTGCGGCCTCGGCCAGGATCTGTTCGTGGCCGGCATGGCAGGCCTGCACCGGTCCCGTACGGGCCAGACGTTCCAGATCGTCCAGGCTGGGATGCCGGGCGGCATCATCTTCCCAGGCGGACTTGACCCGGAGCAGCAGGGAACGCAGGCCGTGGAAATGGGCCGCGCGCCGCGCCATGAGGCGCAGATGTGCGCGGGGCAGGTCCAGGGCGTTCTCCCGGCAGCATTGCTGCAGGTAACGCATGCGGGCTTCCATGTCCGGCGGGGTCAGTTCGGCGGAGAACAGTTGCCGGACGCTGGCGGCGGGGCCGGGTTCCCACGCTCCGAGGGCATCGGGGCCGCCCTCCAGGGCGAGGACCACCGGGGCCTTTTCGGGGCGATGCGCCAGCAGGGCCGCCAGCAGGCGCTGGGAACGGGGCTGTCCGCCCAGGGTCTGGATATCGTCCAGGAACAGGGCCTCGGCCTGTTGCCAGAACAGGGGGGCCGTCTGTTCCTCCAAAGGACAGTGCTGAAAAAAACGTGCTGGTGCTCTCTCTGGCCGCCTGCGGCGCAAAGGACGGCGATCACATGGGCGGCATGGACAACGAGCCGAAGAACGCCGAGGAGGCGACCGCCATGCACAAGGAGCTGACAGCGCAGGAGGCTGCTATTCTGGCGGAGAACACAGCACTTTGGGAAAAGGTCTTTATGGCAGCGGACAAGGGTAAGATCATGATGGAGGACGGTAAAAACTACGGCGACTTCCTGCTGGAAACCATCGACGCCGCCAAGAATCAGTTTTCATCAGACGAGCTGAAGCTGCTTCAGAGTGAGGCGGAGAAGATTCGCGACATCGGAAACAAGCTGGCCGCACTGGAGGAAAAGTATCCCGAGATCGTGCAAAAATCTCTGGACAGCGATATGAATATGCCGGCGGACAAGGATATGGACACGATGCCCGACGGCGGCAGTAAGGACAATAAAACCGACGGCGGCAACACAGGCAATAAGACCGATAGCGGCAGTACGGGCAACAAGACCGATGACAGCAGCCTGCCGAAGTTCCCTGCCTTTGAGGGCAAGGATCTGGACGGGAATACGGTAAAGAGCAGTGATCTGTTCTCCGGCAATGCCGTCACCGTGGTGAATTTCTGGTTCACCACCTGCGGTCCCTGTGTGGGCGAGTTGGGCGATCTGGACGCGCTGAACAAGGAGCTTTCCGGCAAGGGCGGTGCGCTGATCGGCATCAACGCCTTTACGCTGGACGGCAACGAGGCGGCTATCTCTGATGCCAAGGATGTACTGACCCAGAGCGGCGCCACCTATCAGAACGTGTACTTCGATTCCGGCAGCGAGGCGGGCAAGTTCGTGGAGAGCATCTACGCCTATCCCACCACCTACGTGGTCAACCGCAGCGGCCGCATCGTGGGAGATCCCATTGTGGGGGCTATCACCAGCAAGGCGCAGGCCGATACACTGCAAGCCCAGATCGACAAGGCACTGGCTGCCGATATGGGCTGATCCAATATCTTCAAAAGGAGGCTATTATGAAGAAAAAGAACTGTAAGCTGACGGGCATTCTGTGCGCCGTTGCCCTGCCTTTGGTGGGCAGTGCCGGAGGGTGGCTGTACTACCGCTATGTGGGCTGCGCCACCGGCACCTGCGCCATTACGTCCAGCCCGTGGCTCTCCACCGGCTTCGGCTGCGTCCTTGGCTCGCTGCTGTACACCGTCCTGCGGCCCAGCCGCAGCAAAGGACAGGACGGCGATGGGGCGGAGTGACCCTTGCTCTCCCTGAAAGGAGGAAACGCCATGTATCGAAGCGCATTGGCCCTTCTTTTCATCGCGGTACTGCTGCTCAGCGGCTGCGCCGCAGGACGACAGCGTATACCGCAGGAAAAGGACACACAGGGAACGGACATGGCCGGACAGCCCTCGGATATGTCCGGCGAGGAGGGTATGTATATGGACACCACGGAAAATGTCATCTATCTGGCAGGCGGCTGCTTCTGGGGCATGGAGCAGCTCATGCAATCCATCCCCGGCGTCATCGACGCCCAGAGCGGCTACGCCAACGGCACCTGTGAGGCGGACGCCACCTACCAGACCGTCTGCAAGGGTGACACCGGCTTCCGGGAGACCGTTCGGGTGGAGTATGACCCTGAGCAGGTGAGCCTCGACGCCCTGCTGCTGGCCTACTTCTACGTCATCGACCCCACGGTGCAGAACCGGCAGGGCAACGACCGCGGCAGCCAGTATCAGACCGGCGTGTACTACACCAACGACAAGGCCAGGGAAACGGTGGAGCGCATCGCGGACATCGAGCGGGGCCGCAGCGAGAAGTTCTTCGTGGAGATCGGCCCGCTGAAGAATTACTATCCCGCTGAGGAATATCACCAGAACTACCTGGAAAAGAACCCCAACGGCTACTGCCACATCCCGCGCGCGGAGATGGAGCTTTTTTCCCGGCTGCGCATCGACCCGGGCGACTACCGGAAGCCCGCGGCGGAGTCCATCCGGGACAAGCTGACGGCGGAGCAGTACCGCGTC
>ERZ791569.833-NODE-833-length-15000-cov-5.150017_pt1 | contig 15000 bp, 10 predicted proteins | sample MGYA00509973_ERZ791569 | MGnify/ENA primary metagenome ERZ791569 (study PRJEB30046, sample SAMN00791902) | human gut metagenome | study: EMG produced TPA metagenomics assembly of the A metagenome-wide association study of gut microbiota in type 2...
GTCAAGGGACGAAGTCCCTTGCAGGGTGCAGGGGCAGCGCCCCTGCCGGAGTCCATAGGCAGAGTCTCTGGCGTCTCCCCTTTTACCCCAGTTCCTTCACCCGGTGGCAGGCGACGAAGTGACCCTTCTCGACTTCGTTGAAGGGCGGCATCGACTGCGCGCAGGCTTCGGTGGCGTAGGGGCAGCGCGTGCGGAACGGACAGCCCGACGGCGCGTTCAGGGGGCTTGGAATGTCGCCGGAGAGGACAATGCGCTTGTTCGCGCGCGCCGCCTTCGGGTCAGGCAGCGGAACGGCGGACAAAAGCGACTTGGAATACGGGTGCAGCGGGTGATTGTAGATTTCCTCCGCCGACGCCAGCTCCACCATCTTGCCCAGATACATCACGGCGATTCTGTCCGAAATATGCCGCACAACCAGCAGGTCATGCGCAATGAACAGGTACGTCAGCCCCAGCCGATCCTGCAAATCATCAAACATGTTGATGACTTGCGCCTGAATCGACACGTCCAACGCCGACACCGGCTCGTCGCAGACGATGAATTCCGGATTCACCGCCAGCGCGCGGGCAATGCCGATGCGCTGCCGCTGACCGCCGGAAAACTCGTGCGCGTAACGCGAGGCGTGTTCACTGTTCAGCCCGACATAGCCCAGCAGCTGCAAAATGCGCTCCTCCCGCTCCTTCCTGGAGGAATACAGGTGGTGCACATCCAGCGGTTCGCCCACGATGTCCGACACGGTCATGCGCGGGTTCAGCGAGGAATACGGATCTTGGAACACCATCGTCGCCTTCGTGCGGAACTTCTGCAAGTCCGCTTTCGTCTTGACGGGCTTGCCATCGTAAATGATTTCGCCCGCCGTCGGCTTGTACAATTGGAGGATGGTGCGCCCAACGGTCGTCTTGCCGCAGCCGGATTCGCCCACCAGACCGAGCGTTTCGCCCTTATTGATGGTGAAGGACACATCATCGACCGCCTTCAGCGGCTTGGTGCGGAAGAAGCCCATGTTGATGTCAAAGTATTCTTTCAGTCCTTTGACTTCCAGCAGCGGCTGGTGCATCTGCGCTTCAGACACAGGGCACTCCTCCTTCCTCCGTGATGCTGCCGTCCTCAACGCCCTTCTTGACGTTCATCCAGCAGGTTGCCATATGGTCGTCATTGATGAGCATCCGAACCGGCTTCTCTTTCAGGCAAATCTTCATCGCCGCCTCGCAGCGGGGCGCGAACGGGCAGCCTTTGGGCATGTTCAGCAGGTCAATCGGCGTACCGGTAATCGGCTCCAGGCGCTGTCCGTTGTTCTCCGCCGTCGGGATGGAGCGCATCAGACCCTTTGTGTACTCGTGGCGCGGGTTGTAGAAGATTTCATCCGCCGTACCCTGTTCGCAGATAGAACCGGCGTACATGACAATGACCTCGTCGCACATCTGGGCGACAACGCCCAAGTCGTGCGTAATCATGATAATCGCCATGCCCATCTTCTTCTGCAAATCGCGCATCAAATCAAGAATCTGCGCCTGAATCGTCACGTCCAGCGCGGTCGTCGGCTCGTCGGCAATCAGGATGTCCGGCTCGCACGCCAGCGCCATAGCAATCATTACGCGCTGCCGCATACCGCCCGACAGCTCGAACGGGTACTGCTTCATGCGCTTTTCCGGCTCGTTGACGTTGACCAGCTTCAGCATCTCCACCGCGCGTTCGCGCGCCTGATGGCGGTTGCGGTCGGTGTGCAGCAGAATTGCTTCCATCAGCTGCCGACCGATGGTGTAGGTCGGGTTCAGGGACGTCATCGGGTCTTGGAAGATAATCGAGATGCGGTTGCCGCGCACGGTGCGCAGCAGCTTCTCGTCCGCGCCGACCAGCTCCTGCCCGTCGAATTTCACGCTGCCGCTGACGATTTTGCCCGTCGGCGCGAGAATTTGCATGATGGAATACGCCGTGACGCTCTTGCCCGAACCGCTTTCGCCCACGATGCCCAGCACCTTGCCGTGGTCAAGGCGGAACGAAACGCCGTCCACCGCCTTGACTTCGCCCGCGTCGGTGAAGAAGGATGTATGCAGGTCATTGACTTCCAGCAATGCCATTTTGTCCAGCTCCTTTCATCACGCATTCAGCTTCGGGTCAAATGCGTCGCGCAGACCGTCGCCGAACAGGTTCAGGCTCAGCACGATGAGGCAGATGACCACGGCGGGGATAATCAGGCGATAGGTGTAGGAATAGATGCCGTTGAGCGCGTCAGAAGCCAGCGAGCCCAGCGAAGGCATCGGCGCGTTGACGCCCAGACCCAGGAAGGACAGGAAGCTTTCGGTGAAAATCGCGTTCGGAATTTGCAGCGCGGTCGAAATAATCACGACGCTGATGCAGTTCGGCAGAAGGTGCTTGCGGATAATCCACCGCGCCTTCGCGCCCGTCGCCTGCGCCGACAGCACGTACTCCTGCTCACGGAGGGACAGAATCTGACCGCGAATCAGGCGCGCCATGCCCACCCAATAGAGCAGACCAAAGACGATGAACATGCTGATGATGTTCGAGCCGATTTTCTCTAAGATGGTGCCTTCCACATGCAGCACCTGCCCCAGCACGACCGCCAGCAGGATGATGACCAGCATGTCCGGCAATGAGTAGATAATATCGACGATTCGCATGATGAACAAGTCCACCCTGCCGCCGAAATATCCCGCGACTGCGCCAATCATCATGCCAATCACCAGCACGATGATGCTGGCGAAGAAGCCGACAGCGAGGGAAATGCGCGTCCCGTAGACGACGCGGATGAAGTAGTCACGTCCGTGCGCATCCGTGCCGAAGATGTGCGGGAAAACAGATTCCCCTTTGTCGATTTTCTTCAGTTCCGTCTTGCCGTACTGGAACGGCGCGAGGTTGTTGTAGCTGTTGTCCATCGGGCGACCCTTCGTCTGCCCCAGCATCTGGTCATACGAATACGGCCAGAACATCGGAATAATGATGGAGGACAGCGTAATCAGCACAATCAGAATCAGGCTGATGGTCGCGACCTTGTTCTTCAGCAGGCGCTTCACGCCGTCGCGGAAAAAGGTCGAGGACGGCCGCATCCGGGAGATGACTTCCTTTTCCTCCGCCGTCGCGGGCATGAAGGAATCCACATCCAGATGCAGGCTAAAGGGCTTTTTCTTGTTCATCATCATGGTGCAGATGCCTCCTTATTCGTAATCAATGCGCGGATCAACCACCTTGTAGAGCAGGTCGCTGATCAGATTCATAATCACGATTAAAGAGGCGAGGAAAATGGTCGTCCCCATAATCATGGTGTAGTCGCGGTTGGTGATGCTGGATACGAACTGGCGGCCGATGCCCGGCACGGCGAAAATCTGCTCGACGACCATCGAACCGGTGACGATGAACGCCAGCATCGGGCCGAAATAGGTGATAACCGGAATCAGCGAGTTCTTCAGCGCGTGACCGAAGATAATTTTCTTGCCCGAAACGCCCTTGGCGCGCGCGGTGCGGATATAATCCTGCCCCAGCACGTCGAGCATGGAGGAGCGCGTCAGGCGCGTGATGTAGCTCATCGGGTAGAGCGCAAGGGTGATAATCGGGAGGATCAGCCCTTCGGCCGTCGCGCCGTTCGCAGGTACCCAGCCTAACTTGACTGAGAACACTATCAGCAGGAATGACCCCATAATGAACGACGGCATGGACACGAACGCGGTCGTAATCACCATGATAATCTTATCCAGCACGGTGTTGCGCCGCAGCGCCGCCAGCGCGCCGAGGACGATGCCGGCAATCGCCGCGCTGAACGCCGCAATCAGACCAAGCTTCGCGGAGGTCTTCATGCCATCCAGAATAATGTCAATGACCTGACGGCCGCGCTGCTTCAGGCTCGGCCCGAAGTCCAGCTTCGTCACCACGTCGCGCAGATACGTCACATACTGTTCGCCCAGCGGCTTGTCCAGCCCGTACTTGGCCTCCAACGCCGCCTGCGCTTCCGCGGAAATTGCCTTTTCACTTGCGAACGGTCCACCCGGAATCGAGTGCATCACGAAGAACGTCACCGTGATGACAATCCAGATGGTCAGCAGCGCCAGCAGCACGCGCTTGAGGATATAAAACAGCATCTTGGAATTCATCCGCTCCACCTTCCCGGCAGGGGCGCTGCCGCGTCTGCCTGCGTTTCTTGTTCATCGACACGCCAAACCAGCCGGCTTCACCGTGTCGATGCTTTATTATGCAACACTGTATGGAGAAAATCAAGTGCTTTGCTGCACAAACTGTGTTTTTTTCATGTTTTTCTCGTGTATTTTGAATATTTTCGGGCATGTCGTTGCATTTGTCAAGTTTTCTGCAGCTCCTTGTGCATTTTTGCGCACAAAAAATGCAGGACGCTCATTCGTCCTGCATCGTGGTAACGAAGTGAATTACTCCGCTGCCGCCAAGCTGCCGAAGATCTCCAGCGGCATGTTTTCCAGCGCGTCGCCCACTTCCTTGCTGGCAACCTGGAAGGTCACGGCGAGAACCGTCTCGTCGTCAAGGAAAGCATACAGCGCCAGCACGGTGTCGCCGGGGGTGTACATCAGGCAATAGTTTTCGTTGACATACAGCTCAGCGAGCATTTCTTCCGTCGCGCCCGCGTCCTGAATGCCTTGCAGCAGCGTTTCGAAAGTCATCGCGGACAGCTGCGCCGTAATGCTGACCGTCTGGTCGGCGTTGACGGCGAAGAGCAGGATGTTCTCGGCGTTTTCCGTGCCTGCGGGGACTTCCTGAACCGCCCAGTCCGCCGGAATCTGCATCGTCAGACCCGTTTCACCCAGCGCAACCGTCTGCGCCTCGAAGCTGACATTCATTTCAACTGCCGGCACTTCCGCTTCTTCCTCCGCGAACGCAAAGGCAGTGCAGCACATCATGAGCGCCATCAGGAGAGCAAGGAGTTTCTTCATATTTGTTTCCGTCCTTTCATTTCCAGCATGATTCGGCTGATTTTTTTCCATATTGAACAGCCACATCTGGTAACATTTATGATACCAAATGCAAGCTGCTTTTGCAATACGCTTTCGCGCAGGAAAACGGTTGATTCGCGCGGATTTGGGATTTCAGAATGAAGCAGCCTCCTTTTTCATTCGGAAAATGCGAGTGAAGTAACTTTTATTTACTTTTCAATTCTCCCCAAAACAAACAGTTGATTCTTTCCGTAAAAGCGGACTTTGCTTCCCTCCTCCTTCACAAAAAACGGGGCACCGCGAGAGCTTTCGCCCCCGCAGCACCCCGCCATCCGCGGATGCGCAATTCCGCATTGTCCCTTACTTCTTCGTCCAGTCCTGCTTTTCGCCGATGCCGTAGTTTGCCGGCAACACGTCATCATCAACCAGCACGAAGCCCAAATCCGCCGTGTAGGTCGTACTGGCGGAGGTCACCTGAACCGGGTTCGATTCGCCGTTTTCGCCCAGAATCGACGCAATCAGCGGAATATCCGTGCGCATACGCGTCGGCACAACTTCCGCCGGGTAGATGGGCTTGAGCGTGTACACGCCGGGATACAGGTTCTCGAAAGTGTAGTAACCGTACGCGTCGGTTGTCGTTTCCGCGACGAGCTGGTCGTTGCGCCACAGCTCGATGCGCATGTCGCCCAGACCGAGTTCGCCCGCGTCCTGCAGGCCGTTGCCGTTCAGGTCAAGCCAGCAGAAGTCGCCCAGCGTGCCCGGCTGCACCGCGCCAATATTCTGTTCCAGCTGATGCTGGCTCATGCGCAGGGCAATCAGGTCGCTCTCTCCCTCGCGGGCGGTGTAGGTCGTCATCACGCTGATGTTCTGCCCGTCCTTGAGGCGCGTGTCGTCCTTTTCTACGACGACGTAGCCGTTCGGGAGCGTCACACGCAGACGGTAGTTGCCCGGCATCAAGCCGTCAAAGCGGTAGATGCCGTCCTCGCCCGTCGTCGCGTTTTGCAGTTCGCTGCCCTTTTCGTCCAGCAGGATAACCTCCGCGCCGGACAGGGGCGCAATCTCGCCCGCGTTGTCGCACCAGACCATGCCGCCGATGCTTGTGTCAATCTTCAAGCCCAGCATCGGAGCAGTGTAGTTGTTGTTTTCGCTAATTTCAATTTCGGTCATGACGAGCTGACTGCCCTCGGTGGTGAAGGTGCTGTCGCCCAGACGCGCCGCCTGCGTACCTTCCTTGAGGTCGTAGGCAAGGCTGTACACGCCGGGGGCAATGCCGTCGATGGCGAACCGCCCCTCCGCATCGGTCTGCACCTGCGCAAACACCGCGCCGGTTTCATCCAGCAGGGTCAGCGTCTCGTTTTCCGGGGTGATTTCGCCCGCGTCCATGCGCCCGTTGTCATTCTCATCCACCCAAACCTGACCGGACATCTTCGACGGAATCACGCCGCCAAGCGCCTGATTCAGCCATTCCTCGCCCAGCCCGATTTCGATGTTCACCTGCTGCTCGTTCAGCCCGTGCATCAACGGCAGGGTCACATTACCGTCCAGCTTGGAGAGCACCATGCCCTCCGGGAAGCGCAGGGTCAGCGTGTAAGTGTCCGGCCGCAGCCCGGTGAAGCTGTACGCGCCCGTCGCATCGGTGAGGACGGTCTGCTCCGTCAAATCCTCGCGGGAGGGGGTCAGAATCAGCGTCACGCCGGCAAGCGCCGCTTCGTTTGCATCCTGTGCGCCGTTGCCGTTGTGATCGGCAAACACCATGCCTTCAATGTCGCCCAAAGCCAGTGCGCCGCACAGGGGCGCGGTGACTTCTTCGCCCACGCCGATGGTAAAGGAATCCGTCGTGCCGTCGGAATCCGGCGCGATGGTGTTGCCGCCGTCCGCCAGGGGAGCAAACACGCCGTCGCCCGGCAGCTCGTAGCGCAGGCGGTACGTTCCGGGCAGCACCGCGTCAAACAGGAAACTGCCATCCGCGCCGATGGTGCGGGTCGCCACGTCACCGGTTTCGTCCATCAGGTGAACCACCGCGCCGAGCAAGCCGCCTTCATCCGCGTCGCGCAGGCCATTGTCGTTCTTGTCAGCAAACACCACGCCGGACACATGGCCGGGGGTAATCATGCCGATATCAAGGCCCGTCAAATCCGCGCCCATTGTCAGCGCCACCGGTTCGCTTTCGCCCACGCCGCCGGAGAGGTTGCGGAGGATATTGCCGTCGCCCGTGCGCGTGAACGCCAAGCCGCGGTTTGCGGTCGCGCTCACGGTGTACTGCCCCGGCGCAAGGTCATCGAAGGTATACACGCCGCTGCGGTTCGTTTTCGCCGTGCGAGTATTGCCGTTTTCATCCGTCAGGGTGACGGTGAAGTTGTTGACCATCTTTTCCGCGTCCATCCGGCTGCCGGAGAAGTCGTCATCCAGATACACCGTGCCGGAGATGCTGCCGTAAGTAATCGCGCCGATGGCCATCGTCATCTCGCTGTCGTTCTCCAGCACCACGTCGGAAATCGTGTGCTCGCGGCGGTCAGTGCCGGGGGCGAACAGGTTGCCGTACTCGCCCTCGCCCGCGATGGTGTACACATAGCCTTGCGGAATCGTCGCTTTGACGCGGAACGTGCTGCCGCGGATGTTGGCGAAGGTGAAGCGCCCGTTCTCGTCGGAGACGGTGTTCAGCAGCTCCTTGCCGATGGCCTGACGGTACAGGACGACCTTCACGCCTTCCAGCGTCTTTTCGCCCTCGTCGTACACGCCGTTGTTGTTTTCATCCAGGAAGCAGATGCCGTTGATGTCAGAGCCCTTCATCACGCCAAGGAGGACTTCCTCCAAGTCACCGCGTTCAAGAATCACCTGATCCGTTTCGGAGCGCTTGAATTCGCTGGTGATGATGGAGCGGCGATTACCGCCCGTCTGGCTGTAGCGCGCAAAGACCAAGCCGTCCGGCAGGCTGTATTCGACATTGTATGTGCCGTAGCGCATTTGACCGATGTAGAATTTGCCGTCCTCGCCGCTCTCGGTTTCGTACACCAGACCGTTTTTCACGCCGACGGCGCGGATTTTGATGCCCGCCTGACCGGGTTCACCGTCCTGATACACGCCGTCGTCATTTTCATCCAGCCACACAAGGCCCTGCAGCGCCGCCATCGTCATCACGCCGACGCCCACGTCGGTCACAGAACCGGCTTCGAGGGTCAGCGGCACGCTGTTTTGCACTCGTTCGGTCGTTTCATCCATGATGGACATGTTCGCGCTGACATTTTTGCCGTGCGCGCCATGGCCGAAGCCCGCGGGCAGCTCGCTGCGCAGGACGTACGTCCCCGCCGGGACAGCCAGCGACACTTCACCGTTCTTGTCCGTTTCGCCGGATGCCACAACAACCTCCACGCCGTTGACTTCGGTGATGAGGCTCATCGTCGCGCCGGACACGCCTTCCTCGTATTTCCCGCGTGAACCGTTGTTATCGTTGTCGCGGAAGGCGTGGATGGTCAGCGCCGCCGGATTCGCCGCCTTCGCGGTCACAGTCGCGGGTTCGTCGCTAATGACGAGCGCGCCGTTGGCAAGGGTCACGCCCGCGTCATAGCGGACGACGTACGTCCCGTATTCGAGGAACTCCGCCTGCCAAGCGCCGTTTTCATCCGTCACCGCTTCCGCCGCGACTTCGCCCGCCTGATTGACCAGCTGCACCTGCACGCCGCTCATCGGCTGACCGTCCAGCCCCAGCACCACGCCGGAAGCGTCGCCGGTGGCATGGTTCGCCAGCGCCGGCAGCACAACGGTTTCGCCAGCGCCGATTTCCACCAGAATGCTCGCCGTCACGCCCGTATCGGTCGTGCTGAGCGTCCAGCCCTCGGTGTCATACAGGCCGCGCGGCAGGGCTGCCGTAATCTGGTAGGTATCAGGATACAGGTCGTTCAGCGCAAACGCGCCGCTGACCGTCATCTGTTCACTCATCCGCTGGCCGGAAATCGTCACTTCTGCCGGGGCAGACAGATCGTCGATGCTGCCGGTCATGCCGCCGCTGAGCGTCAGATCCAGTTCATAGCGGCTGGTCTGCATCGCCTGAATGTTCACCAGCCACTGTGCCTGACCCTTTTGCAGGTTCGGCCAGTCGTTCACGCCCGTCAGCAGCGTGCCTTCCGGCAGCGTCACCGTGACGGAGTACGTCCCGTGGAAGAGGTCGGCTTCCTTCACCGTCTCGCCATCAGTCAGGTAACCCGTGCGGGTCGTTTTGCCGTCCTCGCTGACAATCTGGTACGCCACTGCCGCGTTCACGCCGCGCATGAGCATCGTCAGCGTGCCGTCCACGGGTTCAGGGGTGGGGGTCGGCGTAGGCGTAGGCGTCGGGCTCGGCGTGGGCGTCGGGCTCGGGGTCGGGGTCGCCGTCGGGGTTGGCGTCGGCGCTTCCGTGGGTTCCTCCGTCGGTTCTTCCGTCGGATTCTCGGTCGGCGCTTCCGTCGGCGCTAATGTCGGGGTCGCCGTCGGCGTAGGCGTTGCCGTCGGTGTCGGGGTCGGGGTAGGTGTCGGGGTGGGCGTCGGCGTAGGCGTAGGTTCAGGCGTGGCGGTCGGCGCCATCGTCGGCGGCACATAGTAATAGGAAGCGTTCACCTTCGTCACGGAATCCGGACCCGTGTAGCGCTCAATGTTGATAATCTTGTCGCGCCAGCTTTCAATGGCCAGCGAAGCCTTCGTCATGCGCAGGGTATACAGCCCCGTGTGAATCGCCGTCGGCAGGGCATAGTCGCCCCGGCTGTCGGTGTCGAAGGATAGAATCGTCTCGCCGCGCTCGTTAATCAGGTCAAAAGAGGAGCTGCTCTCCGTGTGCACGGTGAACAGACCCGTGTCTGTCAGCACAGCAATGACTGCTTTGTTCAGCCGTCCGCCGACAATTGACACGGTGTAGCTCGCCGCCATAATGGCGTCCTCCGGCATTGTTTCCGCCACCGGGACAAGCTGCACATTGCCCGTGCCGGGGACGGAAATCGGGTCGCTGCCGAAGTCGGTCAGGCGAATCGTGCCGACCGCCTCCCCGTTCTGCATGACGGTAAAATCGCCCGTGAATTTCCGGGATTCATACGTTCCCGCGCTTGTGGCATACATGCCCAGAAAATCCACTTGCAGCATCGTCAGCTCCGATGCCGCAGCCGTGGGGAGCAGCATCAGCAGCATTCCCAGCGTGAGCAGGAGTGACAGAAATCGCTTGCCAAGCATCCTCATCTTGCCTGTTCCTCCATCTGAATCATCCGCAAGCCGTGCGGAGTAAAGTCACAGAATAATCCATGTACTATGGTAAAGCAATCCGCCCGACTTGTCAACCATTCCGCGCATATTTTTACAATTGGATTGCTTTTCTGGTCGAAAATCAGCATGTTCCGGCAATGAAAAAGAAGGCTGACTTTTTCAGCCAGCCTCCCATCCGGATACTATTTCCAAATGAGAATGCGCCGAGATGCACCGCAAATGATTCGTTCTGGCTAACGCGAACGCCAGCGTGGGAAAGGCGCAAGCAGATGGCACAGCCAAATGCAGGAAATCGTATCAGTTGCTGCCGCCCATCAGCAGGGTCAGCATGCTCTCCGGCAGACTCATCAGCAGGGTCATGGGCAGGTTCTGCAGGTTGTTCATCACCTTGACGAACCACGTCTGGAACTCACTGTCCGTCATCGCGCCCAAATCCTGCGCCTTGCTCACGTCCAGCGCGTCCTTCGCGTCGCAGGTGCGGGTTTCCGCCGTGATGGTCACAACGTCCAGACCCATGAAGCGCACCAGCACATCCACCTTGCGGACGCCCTGTTCGCCGTCCATCGTCGTAGCGGTCGTCACCACCACGCCGAAGCCCTGCTCGACACCGTCCACCGTTTCCTTGATTTCCACATCAACAACGCTGCTGTCCGTGCCGACGCCCTTGCCGCTGACGTTGATTTCAACGGGGTCTTCGCCATCATAGGCGGTCAGGTTCGCCGTGAAGTTCTCCAAGTCGCCTGCGAAGGTCAGCGTCGCCGCGGTATCTTCCGCGCTCTTGATGGTCACAAGCCACGTCGCCACGCCGTCCGCCGTGTTGCGGGTCATCGTGAAGGAGATCGGCAGGGGTTCTTCGCCGCCGTTGTTGATCTTCACCGAAGCCGTCATGCGAACCAGCTCGCCTGCTTCAGTCATCCAGTATTCATAAACGATGTCATCCGCGTAGAGATCTGCTTCATCAAGTTCTTTCAGCAGGTCGTCCCAGCTCGTGTCAGCAGCGGAAAAAAGCGCATCCATGTAAGCACCGACGCTCGGAACGCTGTGGATCATTTCCAGCAGGGCTTTCGTCATCTCGACGATCTTTTCCGGCGGAACGGTGACTTTGACGTAGCTCTTCGCCGCGTCGCAGTCGCCGGGCTGCTCGGTCACTTCTGCCATTTCTTCACCGGACAGTATTTCGTTCATCATGGTCATGAACGCCGTGGTGTCCGCCTGCGTCAGTTCTTCCATGAGCTGCTCTTCCGTCATGCTGCTCAGGTTCGCCGCTGCTTCCATCAGGGCAGTGTATTCCGCATTGCCGCTCAGCTGTTCCTTCGATTCTTCAATCGCCTTGTCGATCTCCTCGTCGCTCTGACCGGACATCTTCATCGTCGCGCGGAGGGCTTTTTCCCTGATGGCTTCCACGTCCTTGCTGTTCACAGCAATCACGCCGCCCAGCAGCGCGCTGGACACATACATCAGCTGGTTTTCTTCCGCAGCAGTCGTCAGCGATGCCATACCCAGCACGCTCTTGCCGCTCAGGTTCAGGTCAAAGCCAGCTTCGTCGCCCTGCTGATAGCCGGTCAGGGACAGCGCCGCCAGCAGGTCGTTGATGGCGGCCATCGTGGTGTCATCCCCGCCCAGCGCCGCCACGAGGTCAGCGTTCAGGTCGTGGATGGTGATGGTGGTTTCCTGACGCGCGGCATTGTCCCACACGCTGTTTTCCGCCATCGAGGTCAGGGGCATCGCCAGCATCATGATGCTGAGCAGTACCGCAAGCAATTTCTTCATGGGGTTTTCCTCCTTGTTATTTGGTTTCCCTTTTTATAACAGCACTGCGTGGCAGTGATGTTTTCTGTTGCCTTAGTGCGTGTCGTCCAGAATCATCTGCGACACGCTGGTGGTGAACTGGCGCGTGCTGTCCGGCAGATTCATCATGAACCGCGGCAGAATCTGCCCGGCGGTGAACATCATGCCCGTCATGTACGCCTTAAAGCGCGCACTGCTGATTTCGCCCAAGTCCAGCACGTCGCCATCCGACAGGAGGGGGCGCGTTTCGCACGGGCGCGTTTCGGCGGCAATCGTCAGGAAGTGCTCGCCCTGCCAGAGCAGCTGAACATCCACATTCTGATACACTTCGCCATCCACCTGCTGGGTGTCCATGCTGGCGCTCCAGCTAATGCCCTTTTCTTCCCCGTCCACCGTGCGGTGCATTTCCAGCAGGAGATTCTCTTCGTTCGTCAGCGACGAAATGGTGCAGCGATACAGGTTCTGTTCGCCGTCATCCGACGCAATCAGCACCGCTATTCCGCCGTTGTCCTCCATCTTCAGCTGACCATTTGTGCCCTTGCCCGCCGTTTCCTGCCGCCAATCCAGCCGCACGTCGTCGCCCGTCGGATGGAAATTCACCGTGATTGCTGCGTTCAGCAGCGTATCCTGCGCCAGCGTCGGCGTATGGGTCGGCACAACCTTGTAGCTGATCACCACCCGCAGCAGGCGCATCGACGAATCCACATACTGCGCCACCTGCGCATCTTCCACCAGCAGCGTCTGCTGACGCAGCCACGTCTGCAAGTCCGTATCCTCGACGGGCTGATCCTGCGCGAACGCCACCAGCTGCCGATACGTATTGAGCAAATCCACATACGCCTTGACGGCGGGCGTTTCCCCCACCGTGTCCAGCAGAATGCACAGCACCTCCATCAACTGCTCATTGCTGAGGGGGAAGTACAGAATGTTCTTCGCCGATTCGCATCCTTCGGGCGGATTCGAGACGCTTTCCACCCGCGTAACCTTCAATATCTTGTTCAAGCGCGTAGCAGCCTGCTGCCAGTCCGTCTCGAACAAGCCATTGGCAACGTCCTTCGGCTGCATTTCGCCCGTTATCAGCGGATTTTTCGTGATTTTCGCCAGCAGTGCGCCCACGTTCTCATACTCTTGCGCAATGGATTCGCTGACCTCCTTGGCAGACAGCTCCGTCCCGGCATCCGCATATATGCTCTGGGACGCATTCCACTGATGCAGGATTTCAGCGATATGCCGCATGTCCTCGTCGAGATTCAGGTACACCGTGCCGCCCAGCACATCACCGCTGATGTAGACATCCGCGCCGCGAGTCTGCACGCCGTAATCCACAATGGACTGGTCATTCAGAAACAGCTCACACGAGGTGAACCCCTGCCGATAGACCTCCACGCGCAGGGCATCCAGCAAATCCCGATACGCGGTTTCCGCCGCTTCCTCCATTTCCGGCACGAGCGCCCGCCCGTTGAAATCGCGGAAGGTGATGGTCGTCAGCGTCGCTTGGGGCGCGTTTTCCTCCGCCAGTCCGCACATCGGCACCAGCATCGCCAGCGTCAGCAGAATCGCAAGCAGCTTCTTCATTCGTCAGCCTCCTTGACATTCGTTTGTGCGCTTTTCAGCATTCCATTACCATTATATCAAAAAAAACACCTGTTGCAAGCGAATATGCGCAAGTTTTACAATTCCGTGCCTGAAAGATGCAAATTTGCGCCTGAAAGCGCAGCTTCGCGGAAAAATGCTTGATGCCGTCATGCAAAATTTCTGTGAATGGCGCAAAAGGCCGCTTTCCCCTCTTGTGAAGCACGAAAAAATATGCTACAATAGACAGAGTATTCCGGATTACTGAAAGGAGCTAATTCGCATGGAATTTTTGACCAAGCTTTTGGGTATCGCCACCGCCGTTGCGGAAACCACCACCACCACCGGTGCGGCCGACCCTGCCGCCGTCACCACGGATTCTGCCGCTGGCGGCATTGTCGGTATCCTCTTCAGCCTTCTGCCGCTGCTGCTGGTTTTCGTCCTGATGTACTTCATGATGATTCGCCCGGAGAAGAAGCGCCGCAAGAAGGAGCAGGACATGCTCGCGTCCCTGAAGAAGGGCGACCGCGTGTGCACCATCGGCGGCATCTACGCCACCATCGAGAGCATCAGGGACGACACCATCACCCTGAGCGTCGGCAAGGGCGACCAGACGATGGTTGTTGCGCGCTGGGCGATTCGCTCGGTGGAAGATGTGACCATCGAAAACGAGACCGAATCCCTGAACTAATCGCAAAATTCCCGGCTTCGTGCCGGGTTTTTTTGTGCCCGATTTTCCCGCCGCGCATATGCTGGGAGTGAACAGCTCACACGATGGGAGGAATCGCCATGAATCAGCGTCCGAATTGCTGCCGTCCCATGCCGCCGCAAGCGCCTTGCCCGTCCAGACCACCTTGCCCGTCTTGTCCGCCGACGCAGAAGGGCGTTTTATTGCCGCGAATCCTTGCCAGCGGGCGGGAGTGGCAGCGGCGCGCGTGTGTGGCGCTGTACGTCGGCGGTTTGCCGGAGGATGCGAACGGGCGACTGCAGCTCGTCGGCGTTACGGCGTGCGGTGACGCGGATTGGGAGATTGCGCCGTACCAAGAACCGCGCCCGTGCGGCTGCCGCGGATGCCGACCGTCTCGACCCGCGCCGTGCCTTCTGCGGGTGAATATTCCGGTTGTTTGCCAAGTGCAGGCGGAATGCGGGCAGGTTTTGCGCGGCGAAAGTGTGCTGACAACGGATGTTGCGCTGCCGATTCGCTGTGTGCAGGCGGAATGCTGGCGCAACCAGATGATGGTGCTGCCGTGTGTTCGGCTGATTGACGGTGGCGCGCCTGTGTGTGCGGATGGCTGCCGTCCCCCTGTGTTTGATTGCACGATTGAACTGCTTGTCGAAGCCTACATGACGCGATGGGAAGCGTGCGGCAGCCCTGCGCCGACTTGTCCGGATTTGCCGCTATTCCCCCCGCCGCCGTTCGGGTGACAAGGGCGTTGGAAGACCCAAGGGGCTTTGCCCCTTGACCCCAGCAGGGACGCTGTCCCTGCACCCTGCAAGGGAGTTCCTC
>ERZ791569.834-NODE-834-length-14986-cov-10.612819_pt1 | contig 14986 bp, 9 predicted proteins | sample MGYA00509973_ERZ791569 | MGnify/ENA primary metagenome ERZ791569 (study PRJEB30046, sample SAMN00791902) | human gut metagenome | study: EMG produced TPA metagenomics assembly of the A metagenome-wide association study of gut microbiota in type 2...
TGGTCGCCGCGCCGGACAACATGGCGTTGTACTGCTGCGCGGCTTCACGCTGAACAGTCAGCTCGGCGTCATCGGTGTCCGCGATAACTGCGGTGTAACTGGTCTCTATGTCTGAATGATACTTTTCACTCAGAAGTTCTCCCACCAGCGGATAGAGAAGTAGCCCCAGCGCCACAACACCGAAAGCCGCCGCCAGTAACCAGCGGTTCACCGCTCGTTCTTGTGCTTACGGCTGCGGATCACGATAAACGCCGCTGCGCCCAGCAGCAGAACGCCTCCCACCGTATACATCCAAACGCCGTAGCCGCCGGTTTTGGGCAGGTCGAAGCCGGGGTTGTTGACCACGGTCAGCGGCACAATGGCGTTGCCCTCGCTCATGGTGACATCCTTGCCGTTGACGGTGGCGGAGGCGGTCAGCAGCTTCGCGCCGCACTTCTCGCACTGCCCGTTCTCGGCGGTCTTGATAACGATCTTGACCGCGTCCCTCAGCAGCACATAGCCCTTGTCGGTGGCAATTTCGGTCAGAGAATAGGTGTCATCCTCCAGCCCCTTGACCACGATGTGGCCGCTGCTGTTGGGGATAAAGGTCGTGGCATCAGACTTTTTGCTGGTGATACCCTTGGCGTAGTAGATGCCATCCTTCAGGTCTGCGATGATGTAGCAGTCGTCACTGTCATTATGCAGCCGGAACTTCACGTTCCGCACGTTGCCGCCGTTATCGCTGAACTGCTTGAGAACGTCGATGCCGTAGGTGTACACATGGCAGCAGTCCTTGAGGGTATCAAAGTAGGTGTTGTTCGTTCTGCGCCAAGTCAGTACGACCTCGTTGGGGTTGTCGGCATCACCCATCTTGGCGTCGGCAGTCAGGGTGGCGGCGTAGGAGATACGCATGGTGCAGTCGCTGTAGCCACGCTTGACGCTGTCGGTATACACGGTGGCCACCTCATTGATCTCGCTCAGGCCGGTATCGGTCATGCGGATGGTCATGGTGTTGGCTGCGTCATCATAGGCCACGGCGAACTTGCCGGAGTTTTCCGCCCAGGTGGCGATCTTGTCGGTGCAGCCAGCGTCCTTGAAGAACTCGATGACCACGTCGTTCTTGTTGTAGCGGATGCCCTTGCTCAGCGTATCCACATAGGTGTACTCGCTCAGAGCTGATGCCTTGGAGGTGATGGTGGGCAGTGTGCTGATGACCTGGTAGTCCACGGTGTCGCCCACGGAGGCGGTGGCGGTGTGGGCGTAACCATCGGTGATGTCGGTCAGGCTGCCGTTGTTCTTGCCGGTGGAGTTCTTTGCTTCACGCACGGTCTTCTCCAGCGTAGGGTTGCCGGTCTGATTCTTGGGGTAGACGGTGACATCGTAGTTCCATGCCGTGCCGTCGATGGTAGTCATGGGCAGAGACACGAAGAACGGATTGCAAGTAGAAGTCACATTTTCAGGGACGCGGGTCTCTACGATGAGGTACAGACCCTGCTCCATGTCAGATGCATAGGCGTGGCCGGTGGCATCCGTCTCGGTCATAGCCACGCCGCCGTTCTTCACATCCGTTTCCAGCGCATTTTTGACGGTGGTGACGTTGGCAGCCAACGCAGCGGCCAGCTTGTTGTTGAGCATATCGCTGGTGAAGTAGTTGATACCGCCCTCAGTCTTGTGAGTGTCTGCGCCGGTCAGACCGATGGCAGACAGTACGGCATTAGAGCGTTCAGAGCCATCAAAGCCATACAGCACGCCCACCTGACGCTGGCTCTCCACCAATTCATTGTTCATAGCGATGTCGGCCACGCGGAGGTATGTGAACTCTACGCCCTGAATGGCGTACTTGCTCAGCTTGTCGATAACCGCGTCGTCATGCAGGCCGGTGGAAACGTAGGACTCAGCATCCCACGCGCCGTCGCTGTTGGCCGTGGTGATGTCGTATTTGTAGATGCTCAGGGATGCTTTTTTGCTGGGATCGATGGTAGGCGCAGAATCTGTTGCGGCAAATGCCGTCGTCATCAGGCCGAAAGCCATGAGCGCCACCAGCAGCAGTGCCAATACGCGATGGATCTTTTTCATTTGGTTCTCTCCTTTTTGATGTTAGATCTTTTGCAAAAATAAACACCCATGCCAAGCATGAGTGCTGCAAACAGGAAATAGGTTGTAAATCCCGTTCCGCCTGTGAACGGCAGGGCAAATCCCGCATTGTTGCAGGCAGTGATGGTAATGTCTCGGTTATTGCTGTCCAACGCTCCTGTGAACAGCGGCTCGGTCAGCAGCGTATACCCCGCGGGAGCTTTGGTTTCCGTCACGCGGTACTGCGCACCGACCTTTAGGTCGCTCCACTTGGCGATGCCGGTCTTGTCGGTGGTGATTTTGCCCACCTCCGTCCACGTCTGACCGTCTGTGGAAGTTTCCAGCAGCAGCTCCGCACCGGCAAGCGGACTGCCCGTCACGTCCACCTTGCGGACGGTGATGCTGCCCTTGGCGGGTGCGTTCTCGCGGGTAACCTTGATATTGAGATTTGCTGTGGTCAGGCTGAAATCGTATTTGGTCTCGTCCAGCACATAGCCGTCCACGGTGCTGATCTCCTGATAGAAGTATTTGCCAAGTCGCAGGCCGGAGAATGTCACCTTGCCGGTGACATCGGTCGTGCCATCCACGATCTTGCTGCCATCGGCGTCGAAAAGATAATACACCACACCGGCCAGCGGCTGTTTGGTTTCTGCGTCCACCTTCAAGACCTCAATGCTGCCTTTGACCGGCATATTCTCGCGAGTGACCTTCAGCACCTGCCCGTTTTGGTTCAGCACAGCGGAGTACGCCGTGGTATCCAAAACATATCCGTCCGGTGCTTTGAATTCCTTGTAGGTATAGCTACCCAACCGCAGGTTGGAGAAGGTCAGCTTACCATTGACGTCTGAGTTGCCCTCCGCGACCTGTTTACCAGAAGCATCATACAGTCGGAAGCCCACGCCTTGCAGCGGTGTCTTGTTATCAGCGTCCACCTTGACGATCTCGATGCTGGCCTTGGCAGGTGTGTTGGTTCTCTTTTGCGTAATGTTCAGCGCGGTCGCCGTAATGGTGATCTGATACTTGGTGTTGTCCGCCACATAACCGCTGGGAGCGCTGATCTCCTGATAGCTGTACTTGCCCTGCGGCAGATCCTTGAACACTGCCTTACCGTCTGCACCGGTGGTCATGTCAGCCACCTTTTTACCATTGGCATCAAATAGCCGATAGGTCACGCCTGCCAGTGCTTTACCAGTCTCCGCATCCACCTTGTTAATGGTCAGGCTGCCCTTTTCCTCCACAATTTTGACCTTAAAATGGATGTACGCCCACACGGGGTCGGGCAGTGAGGTCAACGCGGCGCAAGCCTGATAATTGCTGCCATTGCTGGGCTCCAGCAGCACAGCCTCCGTACCCTCCACATCCAGTGCGTAGCCGTAGTCGCTGCTGATATAACCGTTCAGCTTCGCTGCGGCGTCCTTTGTGGCCGTCACGGTCAGTACATTACGCCGCTGGCTGACGGTTACGCCGCTGATATTGGTCCGGAAGTAGTACTGCGACAGCACGCCGTTGGTATCGGTGGCTGTACCCACATACTGACTGCCGTCCCATGTCAGCGTAATGGCATTAGCGTCCGAAAGCTGGTTACGGTACTTCACCGCGAAGCTGGGAATCACGCCATGCCCCATGATGCGGTCAATAAGGATGTCATACGCCTCCTGCACGCCGTCACCGGCGTAGTGAAACAGGTTGGCGCAGGTGGTATCATACAGGGTGTACGGATAGGTCGTGCCGCGGTAGCCGCACACAAACTCCCAAATCACCGCCTGTGTCGCCAGCTGCGCGCAGTCCGGGTGGATACCATAAAAATCATAGTTGCCGCCGTAGCCGTAGGAGAGCGCCAGCGTCACAGCGTACCGCTGATTCCAGCTCAGGCTGCTCCAACTGGTGGAGGAGTAGCTCAGATCACCGCTGGCAGAGCGAACGGATGGCTCCATACAGTAGGCAGGCACCGTTACGCCCGTATCATCTCTGGTAAAGTATTTCAGCTTTGTGCTGGTAAACGCGCCCCATTGCGGCACGGGCGTTTTGTCCTCATGGTAACGGTACTCGTTACCGCCGCTGATCGTGCCTGTGACCGTGGCTGCATGGGCGGTCACGATGGACAGACCCATGATTGCTACTAAAAGACATACCAGCGTCAACAGCTTAGGAATTGTTTTCTTCATGCTCGTCCTTTCTCCCAACGCAAAAGACCGGCAGCTCACGCTGTCGGTCTTCTGGTCGGGTATTCAGTTGGTTTATCCGTACAGCACCACCACGATGTATTCGTCCGATGCCGCATCGTAACGGGCGGTGCAGTTGAACCGCGCATACGCACTGACCGTTTCCGCGCCGTCCATGGCGGCGAGGCAGGCGAAGGTGGCATCCACGTTGCCCTTTACGGCGGCGGTCAGTGCCGCCTGTCCGCCGTTCTCCGCCAGCCATGCCACGCTGTCTGCCGTGCCGGGGAAATAGCTGGAGTCGGCGGTGGTCATGCTGGTGTCGATGGTCACGCCGTACTGCGCTCTTGCGTACTCGTTGCCCGCCCGGACAGCCTCCGCGACGGAGTAGATGTTCCCGCTGGCGGCAGGCTTCGGCGTGGGCGCAGGTTCGGGCGTAGGCGCAGGCGCAGGTTCTTCCTCCTGCTTCTCTGCCGGTTTCTGTGTAGGTGCCGGTGTGGGTGCGGGAGCAGGTTTATCCTCCGGCACAGGCGCGGGTGTTGCCGGCTGTTCAGGGGTAGTGGGCGGTGCCGTTTCAGCGGTTGTAGGCTGCTTTTCTGCGGCGTTATCCGCATTCTCCGCACCCGCCCGCTCAGGAGCGACGCTGCTCTCGGATGTATCGCCTCCATCTTCTGTTTGCGGCAGCAGGGATTCGGCCACCGTGCGCTCCTCTTCGTTCTGCTCGGCCTGACTTGCTGCATAGGCAGAGACCTTGGTGTTGGACTCAGACGAATCCGAGACCGGTGCCGGCTGGACTGCGCAGCCTAACAGACACACGGCACTCAAAATAAGTGAAACTAAACGCATTCTTTTTCTCCTCATGGGCGTTCTCTCCTTTACGTAAATATCGCAGCACTGTTTAATGTGCTTTAAAGATATTTACGACTGGATCCTCGCCTTTTTCAACACTATGTACTGTTGTTTGGGTTTTGCGGCGATTGCATTTGCCGCTCGGGCGTGAAACGCTGCTCTGCCTACCACATATAAAACACCCTCTTCCTGTATGCGAAAGACCGCCGAGTTACCACCCGGCGGTCTTTACAATTTTGACTGTACCAAGTATAGCACATGGTGATTTACGGTGAAATCGCAAAACAGTGCCAATCCATTGCCATACCCTGCCGATACCGTGTCAGATCAGACATGCTGTTTGATAATTCTGGTGATGATCCCCAGCGCAACGCCGTGTTCCTCATCCAGATGGGTAACGGCAAAGCTGACATCATCCTTTCGTCCGGGTCTGCGCCGATCATAGCAGGAATGTGCTATGGCATTGGCCCCGTTGCTAAGGCGGATATACACAACGCCCTTATGGATATGGGTGACCTTCCCGGCATATTTGCCCTGAATACGGCATTTCTGGAGATTGTCATTCTTGCTGTTGCCGGATACGCTTTTGATGTCGGCTTTAATTCTGATGTGCTCCGGCTCTGTGCGGTCAATCTCCAGCACGCGTACCAGAGTCTTGTCGCCCACAGCATAGCGGTCATGAGCATCGCCGATCCAGTCCCACGAAAGGTCGCGAGCCAGAATGGATGTCTCCACGCCAAACACTTCGACCCGGACGACCTGCTCCGCCACGGCGATCACACGGGCTTCTACCACGCGTCCGTCATAGATACGATACTGTCCGTCACTGTCCTTGCCAAAATAGTAGATCTGCTGCTTCTTCAGCATGGCGTCTTTTCGGCTGGCAACAACGGTTCGGCTTTTGGCGTCGATGCCCTTGACCATAAGATCCACCTCTGCGCCCAGCATCTTATTGAGGATCTTCTGGTGTCGGAGGATCATCTCATTATAGTCAGCACCGTACATATCTGCCGGGAAGTCCAGCACCATCTCCTTCAAGGGGATCACAATGCGGAATCCTTTGTAGTCCACAATGGCAATGGTTTTCCCCGCCTCCGTTCTTTCAATACCGCTCAGCATACCGGAGAGCATGCGCCGGGTGCGGTAGGCATTGTGGATCTCGTGCCAGATAATGTCCTCCATCTGCGCCTGCGTTTCCGCTTCGCCCCGGGCATCCAATGTCAAAATATCTCTCTGATGGACAGCGGCAGGGGCAGGTTCAGCAGAGGCGGCAGCATCCTCAGTAGGCGGCGTAGCCTGTTTCTCCACCTCTACCGTCTTTTTTGCAGCGGTTCGTTTGCGGACGGTGCGCTTCGGCTTTTCAGAGGGCTGGGGATCCTCCGGCACAGTCACCACTTCCGCAGGCTCGGCGAGAACACTCTCTGTAGGTACAGTATCCTCCACAACAGGATTGGCTGCGGTTTCCGGCAAACACTCTTCTGTCACCGGCTGTTCCGCCGTCTCCTCCGGGACGATGGGCAGCACCGGTGCTTCCGGTATCACGGCAAGTTCTTCTGTTTTCTTTCTCGGCATATTACTTTCCTCCTTAGCTCACATTTTGGTTGACATGATGGAATCCTTATCGGTTTTTACAAACTCACTTCGCCTGTTCGGCACCTTCTTTGACTTAATAGGCTGCTCTGTTTGTTTCGGTGCGGGCGAAAACACAGGGCTTTTACGCCATTCCGGGATATGGGCAGAGGCCTTGCAGTCCCGCAGCTTCTTTGCCTCGTAGTGATTGGTATAGTCGTACTTATCTACCTGCAGCACCTTGTTGCCGCGTGCGATGACCAGCGCGCGGTTTACCGGCAGGCGCAGCACCTCATCCATAGTCAGTAGCTTGCGCTTGCCCACGCCGCTGGTTTCGCGGAACTCCGGCGTGTAGTTGCTGATACGCCATGTACCCAACTGCTTGGCCTTGCTGGAGACATGGACACTGACCTCCCCGGTGCGGTCACTGAGGAATTTGGCAGTCAGCTCATCGGTGCAGCCCAGTGCAAGCTGATAGTCGCAGCAGCCCAATATCTCCTGCCATTGGTTGTAGGGATACCGGTTCTGCAAGCCCGCCAGATTCTGAAACACGCAGCTCATGCTGACGCCCCGCGAGCGGATCACACTGATCTTCCGGCTCAAGTCTGGAATAACGCCGCAGGCTGTCAACTCTTCGCCCAGCACATGAACGGGGACTGGCAGCCTGCGGTCGGCACAGTTTTTATCCGCGTAACGGATCAGCTTGATAAACGCGAAGGACAGAAACAGGGACGTGAGAAAATCAAAGGTACTGTCCTGATCGGATGTGATACAGAAATAGGCACAGGGCTGCTTGCCCGGCAGCTCCATGTCAATTTCATCATGGCTGGTGATCTGGCAGATGGGCCGATTCTGAAACACCTGCAAGCGGCTGCCCAGCCCAATGATAACGCCGCTGCGCACCGTATCTGAGGATTGGCTGAACAGCGCATAGGGTGCTCTGGCAGGATGGCTGGCAGGCAGCATGGAAAAAAGGTTGTCCAGTTCTTTCTCCGCGTTCAGCACCAACAGCTTGTAGACCTCTCCGATATTCCGGCTCTCCGATGGATAGCCCAGCGCCACATATAGTACCAACGCTTTCAGCAGGTTCATCTCGGCAGCGTTCCAGAAATGGTCGCCCTTTTCGCTGCCGGTATTCCTGATGATAATGTCGCAGAAGATTTGCGCCATCAGCTCATCACCCTCAATCTCCGCCAGGCAGTTCCATGAATCAGAGTTCTCCGGCTGGATCAGGTTGAACACCTTTACCACGTAGCCCTTGCTGCGCAGATATTCGCTGGTCTTTTCGTAAAGCTCCGATTTCGGGTCGGTGATGATCAAGGACTCCTTGTGGCCGTTGTGGGCCTCGGACGCGCTTTGCAAAATGCGATTGATGCAGTAGGCTCGCGTTTTCATGGAGCCGCTGGCGCCGAACACGGCGATATTGCCGTTAAGCCGGGAGTTTTCGGGAATACACACCACCTGATTGTCCAGCTTGCCCAGTATGACGCCGCTGTGCTTGCGGATATCGGACACCAGATCAAGGACGCCCTTCATCTCCGCTTTCTCCATGAAACCAGCCGTTCCGTAGGTGCCTTTGTTGGAGTAGGTCAGGTTGCGCTCCGCGTCATACTCCCCAACATCGGAATAGCCCATGCGCATCACCATGACGATCAGCAGGCCCAGCAGCAACAGGCAAAGCCCCACGCCGATAATGCCGCTCTTACTGAGCAGCGCTTCGCAGCAAGCGGAGAAGGACAGCACCGGCGCGGCCGGGGAGCTTCCGTCGCCCGGCGTTCCGCCCGCGTCCTTCCACTGTTGATAGTTTCGGACGAATTGCGATAGATAACCGCCGCCAAACAGCAGCCCTGCCAGAAATAGCGGGAGTGCGAATAACAGAGTTCGCAGTTTCTTTTTTTCTACGGAAAAAACCTCCTCTCGAACGCAGCAAAGTCAATGGCCTGCACAACAGCCCTGTCGCCGCAGTAGCGGCGCAGCACTTCGGCCTGATGGTCGAAGCAGATCAGGATGCCATAGCGATCCTGAAGCCGCAGTGCCGTATCGAACCGCCTGATCCGCGGCAGGTCACAGTCATAGGCAAACAGCACCGGCGCACCATCCGGCGTCATGGCGTCATTCTCCACTGTTTCACTCAGCTGCCGGGGCTCCAGATCAAGGAGCAGCAGCTCGCGCAGGTCATTGTCTATTTCTTTATCACAGAGGAGGCGCAGCAGCACCTCTCCATGATGGTCGTTGGTCAAGAAGCAGAACCGCTCATAGCTGCCATCCAGAACGAAATAGTTTTTGCCACCCTGATCAGTCAGCAGCTCATAGGCCAGTTCCATGCTATCACCCAACAGGAGACCCCGCACCGCATCCGGGTGATACTGGTGCGGCATTCGTTCACGGCACAGCACCGTCTGCATGAGTGCCTTTGTCCGCATCTCAGCTTTATAGCTCCATTTCATCAGCGCGTTGCCCATGTTGTAAACCACGTGGATATGCTGCGGTGTCAGCAAAACGCCCACGGACCGGGCACCACGGATTTTAACAAAGGTCGTCCCCATCTCCTTGATCTCACGGGAGGTGTAGAAGGCAGGTGTGCAGATGCTACCAATCGCTGTTTCGCCGGGGCGGAATACGCCGGGTTTTTCATCGCGGAAGATACTAACGTTGGCGTTACGCATGGTGATCAATGTCTGAGAGACGCGGTGGAGTCGAAGCCGCTGCTTCGGCTCACTCCTGATGTGGTTGGTGGCACAGGCTCCGGACAGGTAGAAAGAAAACCTCTCCGGGTTGTGCTCCAGCAGCAGCTTTTTCGCCGCGGCGGTGAGCCGGTATCCACGCAGTCCGTTCTTATAGTAGGACAGCAAAAGCCGCTGACGCTTCAGCGACTTGACCACGTTCTCTTTGTAGCTGGTGCCACCGGCGAGCCTGCTCAGTTGGCTGGCCGGCAGCTCACCGGACAGGGCGACCAGCGCCAATAGCTGATAGGCTTGTGATAGGCTACCGGGAGCTTTCTGTGGTAGGGTACTCATACTGACCACCTCCTTCTGGTGTGCAGTACCCAGACTGCCATGACCACGGTATTTTTCGCCCGCACCGGTCGTGTGAAAAAGCCCGGAAATACAGGCTTTGCCGTACCATCGTCATGTGTACTGTTTTTGACACGGTCGAAACACTATAAATCGGATATAGATCTGAGCCGATTCTCGCGGTCCGAAAGCCAGCCCTGAAAACGCTCCTTATCCATCACCGACACGCGGGTACAGTCACCGTCGCCGATCTCCGTCGTGTTATAGGCATCGCACAGCAGACCTGTATCATCCTCCATAACGAAGGTGGCGATCACATCCAAAAGCTGCTTGAGCTCCAGATTGTCATAGTCACGCACCCGGTTGGGGGACAGCTCGCGGCTGTAGATATGAGAAAAGCAGACAACACAGTGCCGGAACTTGGGCAGCGTGTGTGTCTGCGCATACTTACTAAGCGTGTAGTAGATGGGGTCTGTCAGATACTCGCAGCTATGCTTCTTGCTCTTCTTAGGCAGTAGGCAGGGGAGCGTGATTTCCAGTATGCCATCTTTCTCTATAACAGAGATGCCCTGCATGACACCAGCAGATGTCAGATACTCGGCTTTTCGGATGGTGGTCGTCTCATAGATCAGGTGCCGCAGCCGGCAGGCAATGACCTCACCCCGCAGTGCGGCCTCTATGGACAGCATTTCATAGTTATCTGAATGCCGCTGGATATTCGTGTTGTCCATAGCGTAGAGCGTGTTGGACAGGCGGGTGATCTCATTCAAAATGCTCTCTATCCGCTGTGAGAGGATGGCTCTGTCCACTGTGTTCCTCCTTCCTGAAGTACTGTACGCAGCCTTGCTCATCCACCATGCAGTAGGCGGCGATATGAGGGATGTGCAGGTGCTGCATTTGGTCTTCTTCCTCAATGATAACGAGCCGTCGCCCGGAATCATCTTCCGCGGCCAGTGCGTGCTGCAGCAACGCTTCCTTACCCGGGCTTACATAGACGACCTCATATACCTCGCCATCGGCGAAAAATACCAGCTTTGCCGGCATATTGTCAGGGCTGTGATACTCCACCTTTTCGATAAAGTCCAGCAGCACCCATAGTGCCGCTGTCAGTTCCCTGTCCTCGCGGCAGTCAGGGACATCTCCATAGCAATCCCGGTTGGTGTTATAAAATATCCGCTGCTGCTTGACCAGATAGCGCAGCAGGTTTTCAATCACGCCCTCCTTGCCCGGATACAGGCGTAGAAGCTGGTCACGGCGCATGCAGCGATAGACGGTTATGTTCCGCAGCAGCTCTGCGGCCTCCTGTCCATAGATCTGTTCTCTGTTTCTCATAGGCGGTATCACCTCCGTAATGCGTATTAACTCCGTATTAAATGCGTATTGATTTTGTAATGCGTGTTATCTCCGTATAAACGCCGTATTAGGCTTCCGGTCGCTTCATGCGGTGCAGCAGGTCAAGCAGCTCGCGGCGGTCTGTGGTGATAAGGTCGCGTTCCAGCGGACTGGCCTTGATTTCCACCGTGATATTGTTGTTATTGCTGCTGATCAGGCCATTGCCCCGCTCAAAGTGGGTGATCTCCATGACCTCCGCTTCGGAGAGATGCAATACCTGCTGAACGCGCTGGGCTTCTTCGTCCTCCAGATTCAAGATGACTTTCGTGCGGCAGTTGTTGATAATCCCCTTGCCGTACTTGCCGTTGTCCAAGGAGAAGAAGTCGTTCAGATCCTGTGTCGCACAAATGCCGCTGCCGGAATAGGCGCGGATGGTCTTGAAGATCTCCAGCACCATTTCAGCCGCAAGACGGTTGCCGACGCCGAAGGTGCCGGAGCCGCCGCCAATGAGCTGCCAGCATTCGTCGATGAAGATGGCCTTTTCCTCCGTGCGGTTGGCTTTGGCTTTATCCCACACGAAATCCAGAGCCACGAACATGCCGATAGGCAGCAGATCACCGCTGAGTTCCGAGATGTCCAGCACTGTGAATTTGTTGTCCAGATTCACATTGGTCTGCTGGTTGAAGGTGCTGGCCGAGCCGTGTACAAAGCGGTTGATGATGTTGGAAAGGCGTTTGGTATCGCTTTCCTCCCGCAGTACATCGTAGAGGTCGCCCAGCACAGGCATCTGGCGGTAAACGTTGGGGTTATTCGGATCACTGAGAGATGTATTGTCGTGGGTAATGCCTTTCCGTGCGTAGGTACGAATCAGGGCATCGTCCAAAAGCTGTTTTTCCTCATAGGACATATCGGGGATCAGCAGGGCAAAGAAGATATGAAGCCGCTGAATTTTTGCTGCCAGCTCAGAGCGTTCGATACCGGGGCCATCCAGCGTTTCCTCCACGGACTTATCTTTCTTGCGTATCTCCAGCACGTTGATGCAGCTTTTGGAGGCGGGGGAGATACTGATAAACTCGCCGCCTGTGTTCACGCAGGCACGGTGGAACTCATGACCTTTCAAGGGTGCCAGCATGAAAACCTGTATGCCCTTACGCCGCATACGGAGTGCCATCAGCAGGATCAGGAAGGTCTTGCCCGCGCCGCTGGTGCCGCATACGGCAATGTTGGCGTTCTTATAGACCTTGGAATCAAAGATGTCGATGATGACCGGAGAGTTGTTGTACTTGTTCAGGCCGAACAGAATACCGTTTTCGTCGCTCAGCTCGTAGGACGTGAAGGGATAGCAGCTTGCCACGCCGGTGGTCAGCGCATTGCGCTTGGAGCGTTCAAAGAGGTGCTTCTCCATGCTGACCAGCGGCAGCGACGATAGAAACGCCTGCTCCTCATGAAAGGCGCAGCTGCACACGTCCATATCACGGGACACGAGCAGTTTTTTCAGTTCATTGACCTTCCATTCCAGTTCATCCACTGTGGGAGCTGTCACTGCGATCAGCAGGTTCAGGTAATAAAAGTCCTCGTTGTTGCCCAGCCCTTCCTTCAGGAAGTAGCCGCTTCGGATAGCACCATCCAGATCATCAAAGTCCGTGTTGGTATCGCTGGCGTCCTTGATCTTACTGCGGTTGATACGAAGCTGCTGTCCCAGCCGCTGTACCATGCGGGCTTTCGGCTGGCGGCTGATGAACATATCCAGATCAATGCCATCCCCGGCGTTGACGATAAGGGACAGCCAGCCGGCTGGTACCTGCGCCTTATAGCCGGTAGAGGGTACCAGCAGATAGGCGTAGTAGAGTCCGTCAATACAGATATGCCGCCCGTTGGTAAAGTCGATGCTGTCAGGGGCGAAAAACTCCGTACAGGGAATGGCGTCGATCTCAGATTCCAGTCCTTTCTCCTGATACTGGGCAACGATCCGGCGAACTCGATCCGGCAGCGATGTAGTGGTGTTGCGGCACAGCAAATGGTAGAGGGTATCGACCGTAAATTCATCATCGTTTTCCGGGATCAGCACCTCATTGCCGCATTGCTTGAGATAATTGACTGCGGTGCGGGCTGCCGTTTGCAGGGAGGCAATGGCCTCCGCTTCCTCGTTATCCCGTTTCCGGCCTGCCCATGCCTCATAATATTCAAATACCATGAAGAACCGGCGCGAGGTGGCTTCCCGTGCACCGATCCGGTCAATGAGCGTCAGGTAGTCCTGCTGCAGCAGGCGACAGTTTTCATCGGTTTCCTGCGCCATCTCCTGCTGCACGATCTCTCTGTGCCGGTTCAGGTCGGCACGCTTGGCAATGACCTTGATCTGCATTTTGACCGGGCTGATTTTCAGAAACGAAATAAATGAATAGATGATGTTTCGCTGCTCTCTGGCACTGCGCAGCAGGAAGTTGATAGGTATAACTTCGACAATCTTCAGGTAACGGTGATCCCGTGTGTAGATGATGCCGTTTTCGATCTTCTCCACAGGCAGGTATTCTGCCACTGGATTGATGTACTTGGGCGCGTCGTCACCGCTCTTAGCTTTTCGCTTCCTACGTTTTTTCCGCTTGTCCTGTTCCTCTTCATTGCGTGTAATAACACGGCGGTTGCAGAGATATTTCAGAACAAGAAAGATAAATGACGAGAGGCTTTCGCCGTTGATGCCAACCAGCGCGATGATGCCAAGAGGCAGTGCGGTCAGGCACAGAATGATGATCTTGGCAGTCAGCGTCAGTGCGGACACCGAGAACACCGGTATGCCGATAGCCAGCACGATAACCAGTGCCTCGGCTGTGTTGCGGAGCTTCAGCAGTCCGCCGAAAAAAGTCCCGCCTTCAATAAAATTGGGCGGGATGATATAGGTGTCATATTCATTTGGTTTACTCACATTTAGTTCTCCTTCCTACCCTATGATCCAGAAAGGCCCACCAGCACCGGCACGGCCGCTGGCTTCATTCAGGATGATAGCCAGATCCCATGCCTGTTGGCTTCGGGTATAATTGGCAGGGTCGGCCACCAGTATCTTTCCGTTCTCCACACCGCGCAGCACGATGAAGTGTCCTGAGCTGGTGAAATGACCTTTCAGCATGATAGCCACCACCAGCTTGCCTTGAGAGAGCGCATCCACAATGCGCTGCCCTTCTGTTTCCCCGCAGCCCTGTACCGGAAGCCCCCACGCTTTGGCAGCACCGGGGATCAGCGAATGGTAGGAACCGCTTCTACTGCACCAGTAACCGTTTTCATAGGCCCAACGTGCCATCTCAACGGGATCGACCGTCTCGTTGGTCAAAGAAGATACCACCATTGCCATACAGGTAGGCCCGCAGCCGTAGGTGCCGATGTTGTCGGTGCCGTAGGGCTTGCTCGCGTACCGCTTGTCCAACTGATTATAGTAGACCACCTGCGTCGCGCCATCCGAGAAACGAATGTCGCCCAGAGATACAAGGCCGGTGGTCTCGGCGGGCAGCAAGCCCTGCATCATACCATCGCCCAGGAATACGCTCAGGTTCTGGGCGTAGTTTTCCGCCAACCCCTTTTGTTCATCCGACAGAGCGAATATCTTATCCTCAAAATAGGCCTCTCCGTTATAGACGATGGTATAGATCTTCCATATCTCTGTAACTTCCGTTTCCGTCACCGTAACCTTGCCAGTCTTTTGGTCAACGGTCGTGTCTGTCACCGTTGTCGTGCGAGACTCCTCCGTGCTCGTGAAGGTATAGAGGGCGTCCTTGGCCTTACGGATCACATCCTCCATATCCTTGAGGGAGATAGATGCGTAGTCCTGATTTTTGGCGGCACAGTACATGGCAATGAAGCGGTTGGCATTGTAGGTCGGGGAGCTTTCGTATGGATTGATGATCTCCTTCTGGTCGGCACCGGAAGCGGTAAAATCCGTGTCAATCCGGGCGCGGACATCCTCCTGCCCTTCCTCCAGCAAGTCGCTGATCGCCTGCGAGATCTGATTGATGTTCTCCACAA
>ERZ791569.872-NODE-872-length-14458-cov-2.341457_pt1 | contig 14458 bp, 12 predicted proteins | sample MGYA00509973_ERZ791569 | MGnify/ENA primary metagenome ERZ791569 (study PRJEB30046, sample SAMN00791902) | human gut metagenome | study: EMG produced TPA metagenomics assembly of the A metagenome-wide association study of gut microbiota in type 2...
GCGCAGCGTCCGGTCGATCTCCGTTGCCGCAATGCAGCCCCGGAACGTGAAATAGGGGTTGGCCGCGATCCGCTCGACGGCCCGGCGGACGGCCTCGGTCGGATGCGGGGCCACCACGGCCACTTCGATGTCGGTGACCTCGGTGTTCATGGCGAAGCCGAACAGCAGCAGCTGCACCACGGGCATCAGCAGCACGATGAGCATCGTGCGCCGGTCGCGCAGGATATGCAGCGTCTCCTTTCGGACGAACGAGAAGAATCCTTTCATCTTATTCCGAGCGTTTGGCCGTGCGGGCCAGGATGCGGAATACCTCGTCCATCGACCCTGCGGCATATTGTTCTTTCAATTCGGCCGGAGTTCCCAGCGCGCGGATCCGCCCGTCGACCATGATCGACACCCGCGAGCAATACTCCGCCTCGTCCATGTAGTGCGTGGTAACGAAGACCGTCGTCCCCGCGGCGGCCGTCTCGTAGATCATCTCCCAGAATTGACGGCGCGTCAGCGGATCGACACCGCCTGTCGGTTCGTCGAGGAAGACTATTTCGGGACGGTGGAGCGTCGCCACCGAGAAGGCGAGCTTCTGCTTCCAGCCCAGCGGCAGGGAACCTACCGGCGTATCGGCCTCCGAGCGGAAATCGAGGCGATGCAGCAGCTCGACGGTGCGGCGCAGCGTCTGCATCCGCCGAAGACCGTAGATTCCGGCAAAAAGCCGGATATTTTCCCGCACCGTGAGGTCGTCGTAGAGCGAGAAGCGCTGGCTCATGTAGCCGATGCGGCGTTTGATCCGCTCTCCTTCGCGCATCACGTCGTAACCGGCGACCGTACCGCTTCCCGACGTGGGATAGCTCAATCCGCACAACATCCGCATGGCGGTGGTCTTTCCGGCGCCGTTGGCGCCGAGGAATCCGAAGATTTCGCCCCGCGCCACATCGAACGAAATGCGGTCTACGGCGGTAAAATCGCCGAACCGCTTGCTCAGTTCCCTGACGGATATGATCGGTTCACGCATGGCGCATCAGTTTTATGAACACATCCTCGATTCCCGCCCCGACCGGTCGGAGCGTCACACGGCGGAATCCCCGCGCGGTGGTCTCGCGGACGAAGCGTCCGGCGTCGAACCCCTCGCCCGCGATCAGGTGGTGCGTCTGGCCGAAGGGGTAACACTCCTTCACGTCGGCATGGCGGCGCGCTTCGAGCAGCAGGCCGTACATATCGTCGCCCGCAAGCGCGTAGAGCGGCTCGTCGAACCGCCCGACGACACCCTGCGGCGTGTCGACGGCCAGGATCTTCCCGCCATCGCACAGCGCCACGCGGTCGCAGCGCACCGCTTCGTCCATGTAGGGCGTCGAAACGAGCATCGAAATCCCCTTGCCTTTCAACTCGGAGAGCATATCCCAGAACTCGCTGCGCGACACGGCGTCCACGCCCGTCGTCGGCTCGTCGAGAAGGAGCACCGCGGGCCGGTGGATCAGCGCGCAGCAGAGTGCGAGCTTCTGCTTCATACCGCCGGAAAGCTTTCCCGCACGGCGTGCGCGGAACGGTTCGATCTGGCGATAGATCGGCGCGATCAGATCGTAGTTCTCCGCGATCTCCACCCCGAACAGCGCCGCGAAGAAAGCGAGGTTCTCCCCCACCGACAAGTCGGGATAGAGCGAAAACCGTCCGGGCATGTAGCCTACCCGCTCGCGGATGCGCTTGTAGTCGGCCACGATATCCAGCCCGTCGACCGAGGCGGTGCCGCCGTCGGGTGCGACGAGCGTCGCAAGCAGCCGGAAAAGCGTCGTCTTGCCGGCTCCGTCGGGACCGATCAGGCCGAATAACTCGCCCCGCCCGACCTCGAACGACACCTCGTCGAGCGCCGTGAGGATACCGTAACGTTTGGTCAGGGCGTGAATCTCTATGGCATTCCGCATCGTCGTCGCACTTAGAGTTTCACCTCTCCGTAAAGGCCGATCTTCAACCGGCCGTCGTTCTCGACGGCGATCTTCGCCGCATAGACCAGTCCGGCCCGCGAATTGCGGGTCTGAATGGTTTTGGGAGTGAATTCGCTCTCAGAGGCGATCCACACGATGCGTCCCGGATAGTCGAGCTGCCGCTCCCCGCCGAAATCGGCCGTCACCGTTACCTCCTGGCCCAGACGCAGGTCGGCCAACTGATCCGACGTGAAATAGGCCCGCAAGTAGATGCGGTCGAGGTCGGCGACCTTCATCAACGGCCGACCGACGGAGGCCAGTTCGCCCGCCTCGGCATATTTGGCCAGCACCGTTCCCGTCACGGGCGACACGATGCGGCACTTGGCGAGCCGGTCTTCGACCTGCGCGATCTGCAACTCGATGGCCGACGAATTCTCGTCGATCGACACGGCATTGTTTTCCAGCGTCGACAACAGCGCGTCCAACTGCCCGCCGAGCACCTTCAACTGCGCGTCGATGTCGTCGAGTTGTTTGGTCGTGGCCGCACCGTCCTTCAACAGGTTCTCCACGCGACGGCGTTCGGTCTGCTGTTTGGCGATCTGCTCGCGCAGCGACGCGGCCTGTTTCCCGATGTCGGGACGGCCGCTCCGCACCGAAGCGCGCTGACGTTCCAGCTGCAATTTCTGCAAATAGAGCTGTACGGTGTCGATGGCACCGACCTGCCTGCCGGCTCGGAGCACGTCACCCTCTTCGGCGTCGAAGCGGAGGATACGCCCGGCAGCTTCGGCCGACACGACGATCTCCGTGGCTTCGAACGTCCCCGTGGCATCGAAATCCCCGTCGCCCCCGCAGGAGACTGCCAACAGCGGGATCGCACCGTAAATAATGAATCGTTTCATGGTCTTATCGGTTTATCGTATGTTTCAATTCATAGATCGTCTTCACCAACTCGATCTCCCGCGCCGACCGTGCCGTGGCGGCCGTCGCCTCCTCGGTGATCTTGCGCAGCAGGTCGTTGGTATCGATCACCCCGTTGCGGAGCTTCGATTCTGCGGCTTCGCGCACCGCACGGCGCAGCTGCACGATGCGGTCGTCGTCGGCCAGCGCGCGGCGCAGGCGGGCGATGTCGCCGCTCTCCTCGGCCGTCTGCAACCGCGTGTTGAAAAGGAATATCTCCCGCTGCATTTCGACCTGTTCTTTGGCCGTGCACAGTTTGGCGAGCGAATTTTTCCGGGTGTAATAAGCCCCGAAATTCCACGACATCCGGAATCCGACGAGCGCATTCCACGACCAGTCGTTCGCCATCATGCTCTCGAAGTAGTCCATGCCCGGATACCCGTAATATCCCTGCGCGAAGAGTCCGAAACGGGGACGGGTCGCCGATTTCACCAGCCGTCGCTGCGCCGCGAACTTCTCGGCCTGCGCATCGAACAGCGCCAGTTCGGGACGGGCGGCCTCGAACGAAGCGGGCTCCGCGACGTCCGGCCGCACGAGCGCCCGACCGGCCAGCTCCTCTCCGATGAAAAGTTCCAGCATCCGGCGGTAGCTCTCACGCGAGGCTTCGACCTGCGCGAGCTGCTGCTCGACGGTCAGCAGTTCGGCTTCGACGGCATCGGCATCGCTCTGCATCGCCGCACCGTTGCGTTGCAGCGAACGCACCTTGTCGAGGTTGCTCCGCAGCAGTCCGAGCGTCAGTTTCGTCTGCGCGACCCGTTCGTCGAGCAGCAGAATGCCGAAATAGAGGTCGTCCACCCGCCCCTCCAACGCATAGAGATCGACATCCGTCGCCTGCCGTTGTTCGGCGGCTTCGGCTTCGGCGATGCGTTTGTCGGCAGCCGACTTTCCGCCATCCCAAATCGTCTGGGTCACTTCCAACTGCACTTTATATTGGTCCTTATTCATCCCCGGCATCCCTACGCCGTACTGGGTAAGCATACCGGTCAGCGCATCGGGGAACGCGGGCACGGCGGTCTGCCACGTGGCCTGCGCCGAAAGTGACAGCTGCGGCAGCCACTCCCGCCGTGCATTCGAAAGCGTGTACTCCTCCGTCTGCCGCACCAGGTCGTAGCGCCGGATTTCGGGGTAATGGTTCTGCGCCAGCAGACGGCACGAGTCGAGCGTCAGTTGGGCGCCGGCCGAACCCCAGACCAGCAGACACCCGCACAGTAAAACGATCCGTTTCATGAGTCGCATTTTTTAAGCCGCCGCAGGATCACCTCCGTGTTTTCCGCCCTGCGCCGTGCGAAAAAACGTTCGCGGTCGGCCGTGAGGTCACCCAGAATCGGTTCGATGACAGGATAGGCGATGAACGGAAAGACGTTGAGCGAGATGATGTCGAGCAACAGCATCCGCACGTCGATCCTTTCCGTTTCGCCGCGGTCGGCCGAGGCGTCGAGCTCCCGCTGGATATCGCACATCAGGACGCCTGCGATCTCACGGATGCGCGCCTGCATCGTTTCATAACGTTCCGGCCGCGAAAAGACTTCGTTGACGATGAAGCGCGGCATGTCGGGATTGGCCATGATGAAATCGAAATGCCGCTCGATTCCGTCGCGCAGCCGCTCCGCCAGCGGCAATCCCGGCTGCCCGAAGGCTGCCAGCACCGATTCGCCCATCAACCGCATCTTCTCGTCGAGGATACGTTCGAACAGTTGTTCCTTCGTCCGGAAATAGTAGTGCAGCATGGCGTGCGTCACGCCGGCCGCTTCGGCGATCGAGGTCGTCCGCGCCCCCGCGAATCCCTTGACGATGAATTCGCGTTCGGCCGCTTCGAGAATCGCCTGCTCCTTGTTCCGCATCGGTTTCTCTCCCATTCTACCTTTGTTTAACATTTTGATTTAACAATTTTGTCAGTGCAAATATACGAAGAGTTTCGAAACATTCAACAATTTTGTTAATTTTTTTCCGAAATAATTTCACTCTCGCCCTCCGTTACGCCGTCCGGATCGGGCGGACGGATATGCGACGGGGCGGCCTGACCGGCAGGAACGCATCGCAATTCCGACCGGAGACACACCCCACAACCGGACGGCAGGATTCCGCGACGGCCGCCGCAGGAGCATGTCGACAATTTCGAATTTTGTCGTACCTTTGCCGCAAAGAACGCTAACCGCAATGGCGAAAATTCTAATTATCGACGACGAACCCCAACTGCGTGCGCTGCTGGCGCGCATCATCGGACTGGAAGGATACGACGTGGAGCAGGCTCCGGACTGTACCACGGGCCTCCGGCTGCTCAGCCAATACGAACCCGACGTCGTGCTGTGCGACGTCAAACTTCCCGACGGCAACGGCGTGGAACTGGTCGGCAGGATCAAGGAGATCGCACCCGCCGCCGAAGTCATCCTGCTCACCGCCTACGGCAACATACCCGACGGCGTGCAGGCGATCAAGAACGGCGCATTCGACTACATCACCAAAGGCGACGACAACAACAAGATCCTGCCGCTGCTGAGCCGTGCGACGGAGAAGGCGCGGATGCAGCGCCGACTGGCGCGTTTCGAAGCGAAACTCTCCGACGAACATTCGTTCGACCGCATCATCGGTTCGTCGGAGGCGCTCCGACAGGCCGTGAACCTCGCGCGCAAAGTCGCTGCGACGGACACGTCGGTACTGCTCACCGGCGAGACCGGAACGGGCAAGGAGGTCTTCGCGCAGGCGATCCACCAAGCCGGGCCGCGCGCCAGAGAGGCATTCGTGGCGGTCAACTGCTCGGCCTTCTCCAAAGAGCTGCTCGAAAGCGAACTCTTCGGCCACCGCGCCGGCAGTTTCACGGGTGCGACGAAGGACAAAAAGGGGCTGTTCGAAGAGGCCGACAAGGGAACGCTGTTTCTCGACGAAATCGGAGAAATGCCCGTCGAATTGCAGGCCAAGCTGCTGCGCGTGCTCGAAAGCGGCGAATTCATCAAGATCGGCGAGACCCGCCCGACGAAAGTCGACCTGCGGATCATCGCCGCCACGAACCGCGACCTCGAAAAGGAGATCGCCGCCGGAAACTTCCGCGAAGACCTCTATTTCCGGCTCTCGGTCTTCCGCATCCAGCTGCCCGCCCTGAGCCAGCGGCGCGAAGACGTCGCGGAATACGCCCGCTACTTCGTCGGGCAGTTCGCCGCCAAGATGGGAAAACGCATCGAAACCATCGACGACGCATACATCGCCGCGCTGGAACGCCATACATGGCACGGCAACGTGCGCGAACTGCGCAACGTCGTCGAACGGAGCCTGATTATGGCCGACGGCGAACGGCTCTCCGCCGATACGCTGTCGCCCGAATTCCGCGCCGGCGCCGGCGCACCTCCCGATTCGCTGGCACTCGACGCGCTCGAACGGCATCATATTCTGAAAGTCCTCGAATACGCCAAGGGCAACAAAACCGAAGCCGCCCGCCTGCTGGGCATCGGCATCGCCACGCTATACCGCAAACTCGACGGCTACGGGGTGAAATAAGCCCCTCACCGTCTCATTCCGAGAGGGCCGCCTTATCATTTTGATAGGGCGGCCCTCTTTTTCGGCGCCCATACCTATCCGTCAAACAACTGCCTGTCAACGCATTGAATCCGGAGCATAAATTCCGGCATCCCCTTCGTATGCTTACGGGCAACAAACCCCAACGGCAAAATGGCAATCGTTATCCTCCTACTGATTTTCTGCGGCGCAATGCTGCTGCTGGACCTGATGCTGTGCGGGTTCGTGAAAAAAATGTCTAATTCAAAAAAACGAAGAGATGAATGAAATCATGCTGTTCCTGCTGCTCTGCGCCCTGGGTGCGCTGTGCTACGGATTCTATTTCAAATGTGTGGATTGGTTCGAAAAGATCTGACGCCCTATGTTTACAAGTCTCCTTATCCTGAGCATCCTCGGATTCGTCTATCTGATGTACGTGCTCGTCAAACCCGAAAAATTCTGAACCGATGAATACCGAAATTTCAGGCGTAATCCTGCAATGGACCCTTCTGGTGACGCTCTGCTACCCGCTGGGGCGTTACATTGCCAAAGTCTACCGCGGCGAACGCACGTGGCTCGACTTCATGGCTCCGCTCGAAAGGGGCATTTACAAGGTATGCAGCATCGATCCCGACGAGGATATGGACTGGAAGAAGTTCCTCAAAGCTCTGCTGATGGTCAACCTCTTCTGGTTCTTCTGGGGTATGGTGTTGCTCTGCTGCCAGAGCTGGCTGCCGCTCAACCCCGACGGCAACCCGGGCCAGTCGCCCGACCTGGCGTTCAACACCTGCATCTCGTTCATGGTCAACTGCAACCTCCAGCATTACAGCGGCGAGACGGGCCTGTCCTACTTCACGCAGCTGTTCGTCATCATGCTCTTCCAGTTCGTCACCGCCGCCTGCGGCATGGCCGCCATGGCCGGAATGATGAAGGCGCTGGCGGGCAAAACGACGAAGACCATCGGCAACTTCTGGGTCTTCCTCACCCGGAGCGTGACGCGCATCCTGATGCCGCTGTCGCTCGCCGTCGGCATCCTGCTCGTCATCAACGGCACGCCGATGTCCTTCGACGGCAAGCAAACGCTCACGACGCTCGAAGGCGCCGAACAGGTCATCTCGCAAGGCCCCACCGCAGCCATCGTGCCCATCAAACAGCTGGGAACCAACGGCGGCGGCTACTTCGGAACCAACTCGGCGCACCCGCTCGAAAACCCCAACGCCTTCACCAACATCCTCGAATGCTGGTCGATCCTGATTCTGCCCATGGCGATGGTCTTCGCCTTCGGGTTCTACACGCGCCGACGCAGTCTCGCGACATGGATTTTCGGCGTGATGCTCCTGGCCTATACCGCAGGCGTCGTCCTCTCCGTCTGGCAGGAGACGGGCGGCAGCCGGCAGATCGACGGCATGGGCATCTCGCAGGAGCTCGGTTCGATGGAGGGCAAGGAGATCCGCATCGGCTCGGCCGCATCGGCCATGTGGGGCATGACGACCACCGTCACGTCGAACGGTTCGGTCAACTCGATGCACGATTCGCAGACCCCGTTGAGCGGCATGCTCCAGATGCTCAACATGCAGATCAACTGCTGGTTCGGCGGCGTGGGCGTAGGGTGGATGAACTATTTCGCATTCCTCATCATCGCCGTCTTCATCAGCGGACTGATGGTGGGCCGCACGCCGGAGTTCCTCGGCCGGAAAGTCGAGGCGCGCGAGATGAAGATCGCCACGCTGGTCGTGCTGCTGCATCCCTTCCTGATCCTCGTCGGCACGGGCATCTCGGCCGCCGTGGCCGCCGCGAACCCCGAAATAGGGTGGCTGAACAACCCCTCGTTCCACGGATTGAGCGAAATGCTCTACGAATACACCTCCTCGGCGGCCAACAACGGCTCGGGATTCGAGGGACTGGCCGACAACACGCCGTTCTGGAACATCTCGACGGGCATCGCCCTGATCATGGGCCGCTACTTCCCGATCGTGGGACAGGTCGCCATAGCCGGACTGCTGGCGTCGAAGAAGTGCATTCCCGAGAGCGCCGGCACGCTCCGCACCGACACGGGAACCTTCTCGCTGATGACCTTCGCCGTCATCATCATCGTTGCGGCCCTCTCGTTCTTCCCCGCGCTGGCGCTGGGTCCCATCGCCGATTACCTGACCTTCTAATCCTGTTACCGCTATGAAACGAAACAAAAATAACTCGCTTTTCGATCCTGTCCTGCTGCGCCGGAGCCTTCGCGCTTCGTTCACGAAACTCGACCCGCGGCAGATGATCAAGAACCCGATCATGTTCACCGTCGAGGCCGTCACCTTCGCCATGCTGCTGCTGATCGTCCGGATCGCCGTGACGGGCGACACGTCGCAGGGTTCGCTGCTCTACAACCTCGTGATTTTCGCCGTACTTCTCTTAACGGTGCTCTTCGCCAACTTCGCCGAGGCCATCGCCGAAGCCCGCGGCAGGGCGCAGGCCGACTCGCTGCGCAAAACCCGCGAGGAGACCCCCGCCAAACGCATCGAACCCGACGGACAGTCGCACATCGTCAGCAGTTCCGAACTGAAGCAGGGCGACCTGTTCGAGTGCGTCGCGGGCGACACCGTCGCCGCCGACGGCGAGATCGTCGAGGGCCTGGCGTCGATCGACGAAAGCGCCATCACGGGCGAATCGGCCCCGGTGATCCGCGAGGCGGGCGGCGACAAAAGCTCCGTCACGGGCGGCACGAAGGTCCTCTCCGACCGCATTCTCGTGAAAGTCACCGCGCGGCCCGGCGAGAGTTTCCTCGACCGGATGATCGCCCTGGTCGAAGGCTCCTCGCGCCAGAAGACGCCCAACGAAATCGCGCTGACGATCCTGCTGGCCGGGTTCACGCTCGTTTTCGTCATCGTCTGCGCCACGCTCAAGCCCTTCGCCGACTATGTAGGCGCCAACATCACCGTCGCGGCCTTCATCTCGCTGTTCGTCTGCCTGATCCCGACCACCATCGGCGGCCTGCTGTCGGCCATCGGCATCGCCGGCATGGACCGCGCCCTGCGGGCCAACGTCATCACCAAGTCGGGCAAGGCCGTCGAGACCGCCGGCGACATCGACACGCTGCTCCTGGACAAGACCGGCACCATCACCATCGGCAACCGCAAGGCCACGCGCTTCCATCCCGCCGACGGCATCGCCCCCAAGGCTTTCGTGCGCATGTGCGTGCTCTCGTCCGTCGCCGACCCGACCCCCGAAGGCAAATCCGTCGTCGAGCTGGGCGCCGCCGAAGGGGTCCGCACCGACCCGGTGGCGATGGTCGGCGTGCGGATGGTGAAATTCACCGCCGAAACCAAGTGTTCGGGCGTCGACATGCCCGACGGACGCCGCATCCGCAAGGGAGCCGCCGAAGCGATCTTCCGCATCGCCGCCGAGCACGAAAACCCCTGCCCGGCCGGAATCGCAGCCACCGTGCGCACCATCTCCGAAAACGGCGGCACACCGCTCGTAGTCTGCGAAAACGAACGGATCACGGGCGTCATCGAGTTGCAGGACATCATCAAGACGGGCATCCGCGAACGCTTCGAGCGGCTGCGCCGGATGGGCGTGAAGACCGTAATGGTCACGGGCGACAATCCGCTGACGGCCAAATACATCGCCGAGAAGGCCGGCGTCGACGACTTCATCGCCGAGGCCCGTCCCGAGGACAAGCTCGAATACATCCGCCGCGAACAGCAGTCGGGCAAGCTGGTGGCCATGATGGGCGACGGCACGAACGACGCCCCGGCGCTGGCGCAGGCCGACGTGGGCGTGGCCATGAACAGCGGCACGCAGGCCGCCAAGGAGGCGGGCAACATGGTCGACCTGGACAACGACCCCACGAAGCTGATCGAGATCGTCGAGATCGGCAAACAGCTGCTGATGACGCGCGGCACGCTCACGACCTTCTCCATCGCCAACGACGTCGCGAAGTACTTCGCCATCGTCCCGGCGCTGTTCATCGCCTCGATTCCGTCGCTCGGCGCGCTGAACGTCATGCACCTCCACTCGCCCGAAAGCGCCATTCTCTCGGCGGTGATCTTCAACGCCCTGATCATTCCGCTGCTCATCCCGCTGGCCCTGCGCGGCGTGACCTACAAACCGATCGGGGCCTCGGCCCTGCTGCGCCGCAACCTCTTTATCTACGGACTCGGTGGCGTGATCGTCCCGTTCGTCGGCATCAAACTGATAGACATGTTAATAAGCGTATTCTTTTAAAGCATTGCTTCAACTATGAAAAACCTTTGGATTTCACTCAAAATAACGCTGGCGATGTGTATCGTGCTCGGCGTGGGATATGTCCTCGTGCTGCGCGGCGTGTCGGCCGTCGCAGGCCCCAACGGCGGAGAGGCCGACGTGGTAACGCTCGACGGACAGGTCGTCGGCGCGGCGAACGTGGGGCAGCGGTTCACCGATGTCCGCTATTTCTGGAGCCGTCCCTCGGCCGTGGACTACAACGGCGGCGGTTCGGGCGGCAGCAACAAGGGCACGAACAATCCCGAATATCTGGCCCAGGTGGAGGAGCGCATCGATGCGTTCCTCGCCGCCCACCCCTACCTCTCGCGCGAGGAGGTTCCCGCCGAGATGGTGACCGCGAGCGGTTCGGGCCTCGATCCCGACATCTCGATCCGCGGTGCCGAAGTTCAGATCCGCCGCGTCGCCGGAGCCCGCGGCATGTCCGAAGCCGAGGTGAAGAAGATCGTCGAGGAGAATATCCACAAACCGTGGCTCGGACTCTTCGGCACCTATAAGGTCAATGTTCTGAAACTGAATGTGGCGTTGGACGCCGCACAGAACAAATAGCGTGTGCGGAACTTATGAAAAAGTTGGATAAACCGACCAAACGGTGGCTGATCGTACTGATCGTTTTTCTGGTCGTATTTCTGATTACGGATCTGATCTGACCCCTGTCGGTCATCCTGCTTTCGCAAGTCAGACTGCGCAAACCCTCTATTTCCCGTCGCGTACGCCCGGGCCCGGAAACGGGTTCCGTGGCGCCACGGACGGAAAAACAAACCCGAATCATCAACAATCAACGAAGAAATCTTTTAAATTTATGAAACGTATTTTACTCGGAGTATTGGCTACGGCAGCCATGTTTGGAACGAATCACGTCGCCGCTCAAGACAAAGGGGTATCGTTCAGCGGCGGTTCCGATCTCGTAAGCTCGTATTACTGGCGCGGCGTCAAGGAGTCGGGCCCGGCCTTGCAGCCCACGCTGACCATGACGGCCGGAAACTTCTCGGTAACGGCATGGGGGTCGATCGATTTCAGCGACAGCGGCTACAAGGAGATGGATCTCACGCTGGCCTACCAGCTGGGGCCCGTGACGCTTTCGGTGGCCGACCTCTACTGGACCGGACATGACGACGACCGCTATTTCATATTCGACAGCCATTCCCCCCACCGCATCGAGGTAGGCGCGAGCTGGGTCGTATCGGAAAAACTGCCCTTCACGTTGTCGTGGTACACGATTCTGTTCGGCGCCGCCGACCGGAACGACAAAGGAGAACGCGCCTATGCTTCCTATTTCGAGGTGGCCTATCCTTTCACGGTGAAGACGGTCGACATGAAGGCCGGCGTGGGCATGGTGCCCTGGAATGCCGCCACGACCTACAACTGCGGCGATCGCGACTTCTACGTGCAGAACGTCTTCCTCAATGCCGGCAAGACCTGGGACATCAAGGGTGCCGACGGCATGAAAATCGGAATTTTCACCAATCTGATTTGGAATCCAGCTCTCGACGACGTTAACTTTGTCGGAGGATTTTCATTCAGAATGTAATAACTATGGATACACAGGACACCCGGCGAAGCGCCGAGCACTTTCTCGCCCTGATCAAAGCCTCGCACCGCGGGAAATTCAAGGTCTACATCGGCATGAGTGCCGGCGTGGGCAAGACCTACCGCATGTTGCAGGAGGCGCACCAACTGCTCGACGCAGGCGTGGACGTCCAGATCGGTTACATCGAGACGCACGGCCGTCCCGAAACGGAAGCCCTCACCGAAGGGCTTCCGTTCATTCCGCGCCGCAAGCTCTTCTACAAGGGCAAGGAGCTCGAAGAGATGGATATGCAGGCCATCATCAACCTCCACCCCGATATCGTCGTGGTCGACGAACTGGCGCACACCAACATCGAGGGCAGCGCAAATCCCAAACGGTGGCAGGACGTGATGCAGATCCTCGACGCGGGTATCAGCGTCATCTCGGCCGTCAACATCCAACACATCGAAGGGGTGAACGAACAAGTGCAGGAGATCACCGGCATCGAAGTCCACGAACGGGTGCCCGACAGCGTGCTGGCGACGGCCGACGAGGTGGTGAACATCGACCTGACGGCCGACGAACTGATCGAACGGCTCAAAGCGGGTAAAATCTACAAACCCGACAAGGTGCCGACCGCCCTGAGCAACTTCTTCCGGCAGGAGAACATCCTGCAACTGCGCGAACTCGCCTTGAAGGAGGTGGCGCTGCGCGTCGAGAAGAAGGTGGAAAACGAAGTGACGGAGAAACCCGCCCTGCTGCACGACAAGCTGTTGGCCGTGATCGACAGCAGCGAGAAACGCGCCCGCCGCCTGATCCGCAAAACCGCGCGTCTGGCCACGCATCTCAACAGTTCGTTCATCGTACTCTACGTCCAGAGCGACCGCGAGACCGCCGACCGCATCCCGCTTGCCAACCAGCGCTACCTGATCAACAACCTCAATCTGGCCACCGAACTCGGCGGTCAGATCCGGCAGGTGCACTCCAACCGTCCGGTCGAGACGATCGTGGAGATCTGCCGCGAACAAAAAATCAATATCGTCTGCGTCGGCCGACCCGAATTTTCACTATTTTCGCTGTTGAAAAACGTCGTCGGGATGCGCCGCCTCATCGGCAGACTGTCGCGCATGAACATCGACCTGTATATATTGTCATAACCATGAAAATACAACGAAGGCTCACATTGGGCATCGGCATTCTTTTCGCCATGATCGTGCTGCTCGGCATCCAGTCGGTCAGCTACGTGCGGCAGCTTTCGCGCGCCACGGGAACCATTCTGGCCGACAATTACAACTCGTTGCAATACGCCGCCGACATGCTGCGTTCGCTCAACGACATCGGCGAAGATTCCGTTTCGCGGCACGCCCTGCGGCAGAGTCTCGCCCTCCAACAACAAAACATCACCGAGATCAGCGAACGGGAGATGACATCGGAGCTCGGCCGCCATATCGCGGCGCTGAGCGACCCCGTCACCGAGGCCGAACTGCAAACGGTGCGCCAGGACCTGCTGCGCATCATGGAACTCAACATGGCGGCCATCCGCGCCAAAAGTTCTGCCGTCGAGGAACGCGCCGACTACGTGATGTGGTGGCTGATCGTCGTGGCGGCGCTCTGCGTCGTCAGTGCCGGCGCCATTCTGGTATGGTTTCCGCGGCTGGTGCTGCGTCCCATCGACGAACTGAAAAAGGGCATCCGCGAAATCGCCAACCACAACTACCAGCAACGGCTCGACTTCACGGGCAACCGTGAATTCGAATCCGTAGCCGAATCGTTCAACGACATGGCGGCCAAACTCGACGAATACCGCCGCAGTTCGCTCGACGACCTGATGACAGCCAAGAAACGCATCGAGGCGATCGTCGATACGCTCCACGAGCCGATCATCGGTCTCGGCCCCGACCGCAAGATCCTCTTCATGAACCGCGAAGCGCTCGCGGTGCTGAATCTGCAAGCGGAGGTCGTCGGCCGCAACGCCGCCGAGGTCGCCCTCTCCAACGACCTGCTGCGCCGTCTGATGCGCGAGCTTTACGGAGAAAAGCGATCGACCGGAGGAGAGCCACTGAAAATCTACGCCGACAACAAGGAGAGCTACTTCCAAATGGAGAACACGCCGCTCTACATCACACCTGTCGGCGGACGCGAACAACAGTTCGTCGGCAACCTGATTATCCTGAGCAATGTCACCAAATACAAGGAACTGGATTCGGCCAAGACCAATTTCATCTCGACCGTCTCGCACGAGATGAAAACCCCGATCTCCTCGATCCTGATGAGTCTGCAACTGCTGGGCGACACCCGGCTGGGGCAGCTCAACGACGAGCAGAAACAGCTTGTGGGCAGT
>ERZ791569.876-NODE-876-length-14436-cov-6.352757_pt1 | contig 14436 bp, 8 predicted proteins | sample MGYA00509973_ERZ791569 | MGnify/ENA primary metagenome ERZ791569 (study PRJEB30046, sample SAMN00791902) | human gut metagenome | study: EMG produced TPA metagenomics assembly of the A metagenome-wide association study of gut microbiota in type 2...
TAAATAATCTAGATATTTTTCCTTCTTTAACTAAAACTAAAGAAACATTATTTAAAATTGCCTCATGTTTTTCCTCAAGAACTACCATTTTGTTAATATAATAACTATTAAAATCATTGTAATTTTCAGTAATACCAATATAATTCTTATAATTATATAACTTTGTACGATAAATTTCTATTTCTTGTGTAGTATTTAATTTATTAAATTCATTATCAAAATATGAGCTATAAATTAAATTTTGAGTCTTAATAAATGTTAACTTTAATTCATTTTTCAATTTTCCAATTTTAAAAGCAATTTTTTGTGCTTTTTCATCAACAAGTTCATTTTCAAGTAGTTTGTTATTTAAAACAATTATTTTTTCTTCAATATTTAAAATATCATCTAATAAATCTTGAATTTTCAAAAAGTTTTTCATTCCACATGATTCGCATAAATCAAGTTTAAATTTATCAGTACTAAATAATGTACTATCAAATAAGACATTTTCACCAACAAGATAAGCTAATTGTCTAACTAAATTGCACAAAAGTGGATAACAATTAGGACTATTAGTTGGAAGTGATATGTCATAATATTTTACTATAGTTTCTTTTTGATCAAGAATTTTTGAAGCTGCCAATTGCACAGCTCCTTCATTTAAAGCTGTTCCATATGTTTTTAATGCCCCGAATTCACACAAACCTAAACGATATAAATTACCTTTACGGTCTTTTACTTCTTGAATGTGATGAATAAGTTCATGTATAGCAAATTTTTCTAAATCTTTTAAAGGTATTCCAGACTTAAAGTATATAGAAGAATTCTTATAAAAATAAGTTGCCTCAGCATAACCTTCTGGCATTGATGCTATATACATAGGGGTTCTAGAAAACTCAATAAATAATTGGCTACAATCAAAATGTGCACTTGGAAAAGTATTACAAATTTTTTCTGCAACACTTTTAGAAATAGAATTTACACTTAATGTATCTAATCTTCCAATAATTTCAATTCCATCTTTTTTTAATTCTGATTCAACGTTCATTTATAAAATATTTCTCCTTAGTATATTCTTTTTCCATTATACAACATAAAGATACAAAATAATATTACAATAATATTACAGTTTCATTACAAATATGTAACAAAACAGAACACTACATTTGTAATGTTCTGTTTTATGAATCAATATTATTTATGTTTTATTTAACAACAATGTTGTAAATTTTATTTTTTACATAAATTTCTTTAACAATATTTTTATCACTGATTGCATTTTTTACAGATTGATTTTCATGTACTTTATCTTTTACAATTGCTTCATCAGTATCTAATGCAATTGATACAGTAGCTTTTACTTTTCCATTAACTTGAACTGGAATTTCAATTTCATCATCAATAGTTTTTGCTTCATCATAAGCTGGCCATGGAGTATTTGCTATTGTGTCTTTTGAACCAATTATTTCAAATAACTCTTCAGTTATATGTGGAGCAAAAGGATTTAACAATTGTAAAAATGTTTTGTATTCTGCTTTGTTTATTCTCTTTAATTTATAAAATTCATTTGTCATTGTCATAAATGTAGAAACAGCTGTGTTAAATTTCATTTCTTCAATATCTGAAGAAACTTTTTTTATAGCTTTATGCATCATTTTTTCAAATTCAGGAGAGTAGCTGTCTCCATCAACTAAAAATTCTTGCATATTCCATACTCTATCTAAGAATTTATTACATCCACGAATACTTTCCATAGACCATGGAGCAGTTTGATCAAATGGTCCCATAAACATTTCATAAACACGGAATGTATCTGCACCAAATTCTTCAACAATATCATCAGGGTTTATAACATTACCTTTTGATTTTGACATTTTTTCTCCATTTGAGCCTAAAATCATACCATGTGAAGTACGTTTTTGATAAGGCTCTTTAGTTGGTACAACACCAATATCATATAAGAACTTATGCCAAAATCTTGAATATAATAGGTGAAGTGTAGTATGTTCCATACCACCGTTATACCAGTCAACTGGACTCCAATATTCTAAGGCTTCTTTAGAAGCTAAAGCTTTATCATTATGTGCATCCATATATCTTAAATAATACCAAGATGAACCAGCCCATTGAGGCATTGTATCTGTTTCACGAGTAGCTTTTCCACCACAATGAGGGCAAGTTGTATTAACCCAATCGGTATGTTTAGCTAAAGGTGATTCACCATTTTCACTAGGCTCATAATCTTCAATATCAGGTAAGCATAGTGGAAGTTCTTCTTCTGGAAGTGGAACCCATCCACATTTATCACAATGAACCATAGGAATTGGTTCACCCCAATAACGTTGTCTTGAAAATACCCAATCACGTAATTTGTAATTTACTTTTCTAGTTCCAATTTTATTTTCTTCTAAATAATCAATAACTTTTTTCTTTGCTTCTTCAACAGATAAACCTGTTAAGAAACCAGAGTTAACAAGTTTGCCACTTGCAACATCTGTAAAAGCTTCTTTCTCAATATCACAAACTGTGTTTTCATTTGCTGATTCAATTACTTGAATAATAGGTAAATCGAACTTTTTAGCAAATTCCCAGTCTCTTGTATCATGAGCAGGAACGGCCATAATTGCACCAGTACCATAAGTAATTAAAACGTAGTCTGAAACCCAAATTGGAATTTCTGTATTTGTTAAAGGATTGATTGCTCTAATGCCTTTAATTTCAACACCTGTTTTTTCTTTATTCAATTCAGCACGTTCAAAATCAGATTTTAAACTAGCTTGTCTTTGATATTCTTTTACTTCATCTAGGTTAGTAATTTCACTTTCTAATTCTTTAATAATAGGATGTTCTGGAGCAACTACCATATATGTTGCACCAAATAATGTATCAGGTCTTGTAGTGTATACAACTAATTCTTTATCATGGTTTGCAAGTTTAAATTTAACTTCAGCACCTTCACTACGACCAATCCAGTTTCTTTGTTGTGCTTTGATTTTATCTAAATAATCAACTTCATCTAAGTCATCAATTAATCTTTGAGCATATTCTGTAATTTTTAACATCCATTGACTTTTTTCTTTTTGGACAACTGGACTTCCACATCTTTCACAAACACCATTAACAACTTCTTCATTTGCTAACCCTACTTTACAACCAGTACAGAAGTTTATAGGCATTGTAGCTTTATAAGCTAATCCATGTTTATATAATTGAATAAAAATCCATTGAGTCCATTTATAATAATTTGGATCAGTTGTATTGACTTCTCTAGACCAGTCAAATGAAAAACCTAAAGCTTTTAATTGTTCTCTAAAATGATTAACGTTTTTCTCAGTTGTAATTTTAGGATGAACATGATTTTTAATAGCATAGTTTTCAGCTGGTAATCCAAATGCATCAAATCCAATAGGGTATAATACATTATATCCTTCCATTCTTTTCTTTCTAGCAATAATATCTAATGCTGTATAACTACGAGGATGACCAACATGTAAGCCTTGACCAGAAGGATATGGAAATTCAACTAGTCCATACCATTTTTTTAATGAAGGATCATCTTTTGCATAAAAAGTACCTTCACTATACCATTTATTTTGCCATTTTTTTTCAATATCTTTAAAGTTATATCCCATAAACCTCACTCCTTCTGTAAATACAGACCTATTATATAACATTTTGAACTGAAAGAAAAGGGAAATTTGCTAAAAAGTTTAATTTGTGATATAATTTATATGTATGTAGGACTACCTACAAATAAATTTGGGCAAGGAGAAAAAATATGAGGCGGAAACTTGTAAGACAGGAATATGCTAATTTCCTGAGGAAGCTTCTTTATTCAATCGACCATATCGATTGGAGGGTTAATCGTTCTGCACAAATGACTAAGTTGCTTTGCCATTTGGAAAAACGCCATGGCTGGCCTAAAGATGTTGAGAAAGAAGAGAAACAGGTCGAACATTTGATTTATATGTTCGAAAAAGAAGAAATTACTGAAACGGATTTCAGTAAACAAATTACCATGATTATGAAGAGCCTTGAGTAGCCCAAAGAACCTAGCTGACAATGTTGGCTAGGTTCGATTTTTAAATTTAAGAGAGTTTTGAAAATAATTTATTTACAATAAAAATAAGTTAGTATATAATTACATTGAAATGGAAATAATTATTCACAAGAGAGAAAGGAAAATTTGAAAATGGCAAAAGAAGTTAGTGAAGAAGAGAGAAAAAGAATAGAAGAGATGATAGACAGCTTAGTTGAAAGAGCAAAAAAAGCATCTGAAGAATACATGAAATTAGACCAAGAGCAAGTTGATGAAATTGTAAAACAAATGGCAATGGCTGGCTTAGAACATCATATGGAACTTGCTAAAATGGCTGTAGAAGAAACTGGCAGAGGTATTTACGAAGATAAAATTACAAAGAATATGTTTGCAACAGAATATATTTATCACAGCATAAAATATGATAAAACAGTTGGAGTAATTGAAGATAATGAAGAAGAAGGTTATGAAGAAATTGCAGAACCAATAGGAATTATAGCTGGTGTAACACCTGTTACAAATCCAACTTCAACAACAATGTTTAAATCGCTAATTGCAGCAAAAACAAGAAATGTTATAATATTTGGTTTTCACCCATCTGCGCAAAAATGTAGTGTTGCAGCAGCAACAATTTTAAGAGATGCTGCTATAAAAGCAGGTGCTCCAGAAGATTGTATTTTATGGATTGAAGAACCATCTATAACAGCTACAACAGCTTTAATGAACCATCCAGGAGTTAATTTGATTTTAGCAACTGGTGGAAGTGGAATGGTAAAATCAGCATATTCATGTGGAAAACCAGCATTAGGTGTTGGCCCTGGAAATGTACCTTGTTATATAGATAAAACTGCAAAATTAAAAACATCAGTAAATGATTTGGTGTTATCAAAATCATTTGATAATGGAATGATTTGTGCATCAGAACAATCAGTTATAGTTGATAAAGAAATTCATAAAGAATTTGAAGAGCTTATGAAAGAAGCAGGATGTTATTTCTTAAATGCAGAGCAAACAGAAAAATTACGTAATAGCATGTTTATAGCAGAAAAAGGTTGTGCACTAAATGCAGATATAGTAGGAAAGAGCCCTTACATTATTGCAAAAGGTGCAAATATTGAAGTACCAAAAGATACAAAAGTATTAGTATTAAAAGAGAATGGAGTTGGAATTGAATACCCATTTTCAAAAGAAAAATTAAGCCCTGTACTTGCATATTATGTAGTTGAAAATGCAGACGAGGGAATAGAATTAGCAGAAAAATTAATTGAATTTGGTGGAATGGGACATTCAGCTGTCATTCATTCAGAAGATAATGAGACAATTCAAAAATTCTCAGAAAGAGTAAAAGTAGGTAGAATAATAGTTAATTCACCATCAACACATGGAGCGATAGGTGATATATATAATACAAATATGCCATCATTAACATTAGGATGTGGAACATTTGGTGGAAACTCTACAACTGCAAATGTATCAAGCGTAAATTTAATAAATATCAAAAGAGTAGCCAAAAGGAGAGTTAATATGCAATGGTTTAAAGTGCCACAGAAAATATATTTTGAAGCAGGTTCTATTGCATATTTAGAAAAAATGCCAAATATTTCAAGAGCATTTATTGTTACAGACCCATCAATGGTAAACTTAGGTTATATAGATAAAATTTTATATTACTTAAGAAAAAGAAAAGAATATGTACATTCTGAAATCTTTTCAGATGTTGAATCAGACCCATCATTTGAAACTGTTTATAGAGGAGTAGAAATGATGAGAGAATTTAAGCCTGATGTAATTATTGCAGTAGGAGGAGGAAGCCCAATTGATGCTGCAAAAGGAATGTGGTTATTCTATGAACATCCAGAAGCTGATGCAGAAGGAATGAAACTTAAATTTATGGATATAAGAAAACGTACTTATAAATTCCCTAAATTAGGTAATAAAGCACAATTGGTTGCAATTCCAACAACATCAGGAACAGGATCAGAAGTTACATCATTTGCTGTTATTACAGATAAAAAATTAAACAAAAAATATCCTTTAGCAGATTACGAATTAACACCAGATGTTGCAATAGTTGACCCAGACTTAGTTATGAGTTTACCAAAAACAATTACTGCAGACACCGGTATGGATGTTTTAACACATGCTATTGAAGCATATGTATCAAATATGGCATCTGATTATACAGATGGATTAGCAGAAAAAGCATTTGAACTAGTATTTAAAAATTTAAGAGAAGCATATAATAATGGAGCAAATAGCTGGGCAAGAGAAAAAATGCATAATGCAAGTACAATTGCAGGTATGGCATTTACAAATGCATTCTTAGGTGTAAACCATTCATTAGCACATAAAATAGGGGCAGAATTCCATTTGCCACATGGAAGAATAAATGCAATTTTATTACCTTATGTAATAAGATATAACAGCCAAAAACCAACTAAGTTTGTATCATTCCCTAAATACGAGTACTATATTGCAGACCAAAAGTATGCGGATTTATCAAGAAGAATGAATTTCCCTGCTTATGGAAATGAAGAAGGAGTAAACTCTTTAATTAAAGAAATTCAAAAATTGAATGCTGATTTAAATATTCCAAAGAGTTTTAAAGATGCAGGAGTCAATGAACAAGAATTTATGGCAAAACTTGATTTGTTAGCTGATAGAGCATTTGAAGATCAATGCACAACTGCAAACCCAAGGTTACCATTAGTTGAAGAATTAAAACAAATATTAATAGATAGTTACTATGGAAATGAAGTTTAAAATATGAAAAAAGGTCAAAAATCATTTGAATTAACTGTGATTTTTGACCTTTTTCTCTAATCTCAAAGTTTCACATTGACTGCGATAATTGTTTTTATCTAAGTCATGAATTATTTCTTTGTTATTTTTATTTTCTTTTTTTAATAGCTTGTTTTCAAGTTCTTTTTGTTCATTTTCTTTCTTTAGCTTTCGTATTTCACTTTTATATATATCATTTTTGTTTTACCAAAAATACACGAAATATTTTTCATTACATTTGTGTTACATTAATATTACAGACTAGCAGACTTGAACGATTTTTCTATTAAAAATCATTATCTAATAACAAAAGTCGATAGAAATTAAAGAAAAGTATTGAAAATAAAAAAATGTTATAGTATTCTTAAGTAAGGATGTATAAGTATCTTACTTTGTTTTTTTTGTAAGATAAAAATTTAACCTCTGCACATTGAAAATTAAATAGAGTAAACTTGAAAGATATATAGTATGAAGCTATAAAATGAGTAAATGTGCATAAAAAGGAAAAAAATTGTACATACTAAATACATAATAGAAAAAAGCAAAATAAAATACTGAAGAAAGAGGAGAAAGATAACCATGAATAAAAAGAAGACTAAAATAAGTAAAGAGATAAAAATGAATAAAAAATCAGTAAGAAGAAATTACTCAAATCAAACAGGTATTACTCTAATAGCCTTAGTAGTAACCATTGTAGTCTTGCTAATACTAGCAGGAGTAACCATAAACGCAGTATTTAGTGATAGAGGAATTATTAAAAAAGCACAAGACGCACAAAACAAAGCAAATGAAAGCATACAAAAAGACATGGAACAAATAAATGCACTAGAAAATTGGCTAAACGAAAATACAGGAGAAAGTAACAATGATAAAGAAGTAAATATATCAACATTGGTAGGAAAAGAAGCAGTAACTAAAAATACAAAAGCAGTAGATACATATGGAAATAAAATAACAATACCAAAAGGATTTAAAGTATTAGCACATGGAACAGAAGCAGGTTCAGCAACGTATACTTATAGTGGAGATACTATTCCAGCAGTACAAGATGGAATAGTAATAGAAAATGGAACAGATGGAAATCAATTTGTATGGGTACCAGTTGGAACAATAAAAAATAAAAGTGATGACTCAAAAGGAGCAACAAGTACAATAACATTAGGAAGATATAGCAGTTTTACAGCAACTAATGGAGTATATACGCCAGCACAAGTTGCGTCAGTAGAAAATTACACACAAGCAGTTGAAATAAGTAACAAGTATCAAGAATTAAGTACATTTAGAGATGGAAGTAAAAGCGATGGTTCTGAAAATGCAACAGCAAGAGACTTAAAAACATTTATAGAAATGAGCTTAGCAAATGGAGGATATTATATAGCACGATATGAAGCAAGCGGAGATTCGCGGAGATTCTTCGAAAATATATTCAAAATACGATAAAAAAGTATTAACTGATATATTTCAACCAAAAGCAGCAAGCTTAGCAAGAGAAATGTATGGCGAGGTAAAAGAAAATAATGAACTAATATATGCAAGTGACCTAGTAAATAGCTATGCATGGGATACAGCAATAATATTTATACAAACATATTCAACAGAAACAGATGCAAGTAATTATGCATACAAAAATAAAAGTGCATCATTTGCAAATACAGGAATAAATAATGATAAATATTGTAATATATGGGATATGTCAGGAAATGTATATGAATGGACAACAGAATACTCTACCAGATCTAGCAGTAGCTACTTCAGCCCTTGTGTTAATCGTGGAGGGTTTTACGGCACATATGGTGGCCGACCCAACGGTCACACGTCTTACCGCTACGACAGTATCACGAATCTTAGCCGCAGCCCTGATGGTTTACGTCCACTACTTTATGTAAAGTAGCACTGACCACTGGTCCAATGAACCAAAAAAAAATGAATTAAATACGATGTTAGCGCTAATTCGCTTAACACGTACTTTAGCGCATCAAAAACGCTAAAGGAGAAAATTTTTCTAAAATTTTCCATAGCGGGGCGCCCCTAGCGGGGCGCCTTTATTGCGTTTGCAGGTTTGCAAACACAATAAAGGCGATCAGAAGATAAATACATGAATGCTTTTAGAAAAATGTTAGAACAGGAGTTAAAAGGGTGTGAATAGAGTATTAGAAAAGATAAATAATGAGCAATTACAACTAATTCCTAAAATGCAAGAGTATATACAATATCGTTATTAAACTCCGTTATCTAGTAACTAATATTATAATGTATTAAGCTTAAAGTGTTGACAAAAGTACAAGTAGTACTGTATAATAAATAATTATAAAAATTATTAGATTGTGATGAATATGACGACGAGTTAAAAGTTGCTAACAGAGAATAAAGGTGACTGCGCTGAGAGCCTTTTGTAGAAGAACATAACTTTGCCAACACATAGGAGTAGTCTGTAATTTTGAAAAGAGGAAACAATAATAAGAGTTTCAAGCTGGGTGGCACCGCGGAACTAAAAGAGATTTCGTCCCTGCACTATTTATAGTGCAGGGACTTTTGTTTATCCCTACACTATAAGAAAAAAATATAATATAGAAAGGGGGATTTTTATGAGTTACCGTACACATACCTGTAATGAAATAAGCCTAGAAGATGTAGGAAAAAAAGTTAAAATTGCAGGATTTGTAGAAACAATTAGAGATTTAGGAGGATTGGTATTTTTAGACATACGTGATATGTATGGAATTACACAAGTAGTTACATCAGGAAAAACAGAAGATGTAGATTTTGCATCACACATACCAATAGAATCATCAGTATGTGTTGAAGGAATAGTTAAAAAAAGAGATGAAGAAACCATAAATCCAAAATTAAAAACCGGACTTGTAGAAATTAAAATTGAAACAATTGAAGTTTTAGGAAAAAGAACAAAGGAGTTGCCATTTGAAGTAAATAAAAATCAAGTTATAAGAGAAGATTTAAGGCTTAAATATAGATTTTTAGACTTAAGAAGCAAAAAACTAACTAACAATTTAATTTTACGTTCAAAAGTAATTCAGTATTTAAGAGAGCAAATGATTGGTAATGGCTTTTTAGAAGTACAAACTCCAATTTTGACAAGTTCTTCACCAGAAGGAGCTAGAGATTATTTAGTACCAAGCAGGGTACACAAAGGAAAATTTTATGCACTTCCACAAGCACCACAACAATTTAAACAATTGCTTATGTTGTCTGGAATAGATAAATATTTTCAAATTGCACCATGTTTTAGAGATGAAGATGCAAGAGCTGACAGATGTCCTGGCGAATTTTATCAATTAGATATGGAAATGTCTTATGCAACACAAGAAGATGTATTTAGTGCAATAGAGCCTGTTATTTATAATACATTTAGCAAATTTTCTAGTAAAAAAATAGCAAAATATCCATTTCCAAGAATTGCATACAAAGAATCAATTCTAAAATATGGAACAGATAAACCAGACTTAAGAAACCCATTGTATATAATAGATTTATCGGAATTTTTTAAACAATGTACATTTAAACCATTTATTAACAGAACTGTAAGAGCAATTAAAGTTAATAAACATTTATCAAAAGGATTTCATGAAAAAATGTTAGAATATGCAATGTCATTAGGAATGCCTGGACTTGGATATTTGGAAGTACAAGAAGATATGTCACTAAAAGGTCCAATAGATAAATTTATACCAGTTGATTTGAAAAAAGAATTAATAAAAATTGCAGATTTAAAAAGCGAAGATACAATATTTTTTATAGCAAATAATGAAAAAAGAGCAGCAGAGTTAGCAGGACAAATAAGAACAGAGCTAGGAAAAAGATTAGAATTGATAGATGAAAATAGTTTTCAATTTGCATGGATTGTTGATTTTCCAATGTATGAATTAGAAGAAGATGAAAAAATAACATTTTGCCATAACCCATTTTCAATGCCACAAGGAGGAATGGAAGCGCTACTTACAAAAAATCCACTTGAAATTTTAGCATATCAATATGATATTGTATGTAATGGAATTGAACTTTCATCTGGAGCTGTTAGAAACCATGATCCAGAAATAATGGTAAAAGCATTTGAAATAGCAGGTTATACTAAAAAAGACATTGAAGAGAAATTTTCTGCTTTATTTAATGCATTTCAATATGGGGCACCACCACATGCTGGAATTGCACCAGGTGTGGATAGAATGTTAATGCTTTTAACAGATGCCGAAAACATTAGAGAGGTTATTGCATTTCCAATGAACAGCAAAGCTGAAGATTTAATGATGGGTGCACCAGGTTTTGTTACAAAAGAACAATTAAGAGAATTAAATATTAGAATAACTGAAACAAAGTAAAAATTATAGCTTCAATGCTTGTAATTTGGGCAAAAAATATATATAATAAGGACAATGTTTATAAAGGAGATGAGCTTAGATGAAAGTTTCAAGAGAAGAGTTATTACACATTGCAAATTTGTCAAGTTTAAATTTGAAAGAAGATGAAGTAGACACTTATCTTTTACATTTACAAGACATTTTAAATTATGCAAATATAGTAAGCAAAGCACCAACAGAAGGATTATCAGAAGCTATTGGTGTTGAAAATAAATATAATGTATTTCGTAAAGATGAAGTTAAAAACTTTGAAGATAAAGAAGCATTAATGGCTAATGCTCCAGAAAAAGAAAGAAATATGTTTAAAATTCCAAAAGTAATTCAATAATTAACAGAAAGGAATGAATAAGATGAATATTACAGAATTAACTGTACATGAACTTTTAGAAAAATTAAAAAATAAAGAACTAACTTCAGCCGAAATTACGAAGGCTTATGTAGATAGAATAAATGAAAAAGAAAAAGATGTACAAGCTTTTATTACACCATTAACAGATGAAGCAATAAAAAAGGCAGAAGAGATTGATAAAAAAATAGAATCGGGAGAGTCAAAAGAAGAATTAGCAGGTATTCCAATTGGAATAAAAGATAATATGTGCACAAAAGGTGTAAAAACTACATGTGGTTCTAAAATGTTAGAAAATTTTGTATCACCATATAATGCAACAGTTATGGAAAAAATAAATGCAGAAGATATGATAATGCTTGGAAAGTTAAATATGGATGAATTTGCAATGGGATCATCAACAGAATATTCACATTTCCATACAACAAAAAATCCATGGAACTTAAATACTGTACCTGGTGGTTCATCAGGAGGAAGTGCAGCAGCTGTTGCAGCAAATTTGGTACCATGGGCACTAGGCTCAGACACAGGTGGTTCAATTCGTCAACCAGCAAGTTTATGTGGTATTGTAGGACTAAAACCAACTTATGGATTAGTATCTCGTTATGGATTAGTAGCATTTGCATCTTCACTTGATCAAATAGGACCAATGACTAAAGATGTTAAAGATGCAGCAATTTTATTAAATGTAATTAGTGGTCATGATGAAAAAGACACAACTTCAGCAGAAATTGTGGAAAAAGACTATACTAAATGCTTAAAAAATGATGTTAAAGGTTTAAAAATTGGAGTTCCAAAAGAATATTTTGGAGATGGAATAAATACAGAAGTAAAAGAAAAAGTTGAAGAAGCAATTGAAAAATATAAAGAGTTAGGTGCAGAAATAGAAGAATTTAGCTTAGACATTGCAGATTATTCTTTAGCAACATATTATATAATTGCACCAGCAGAAGCAAGTTCAAACTTAGGTAGATTTGATGGAATTCGTTATGGATACCGTACACCAAATTATACAAACCTAAAAGAATTATTCAAAAATTCAAGAAGTGAAGGATTTGGCCCAGAAGTAAAAAGAAGAATTATATTAGGTACTTATGTATTATCTTCAGGTTACTATGATGCATATTATAAAAAAGCTCAACAAGTTAGAACACTTGTAAAACAAGAATTTAAAAAAGCATTTGAAAAGTATGATGTAATATTAACACCTACTTCGCCAATAGTTGCTTTTGATATTGGTACTAAATCATCAAATCCTATGGAAATGTATTTATCTGATATATGTACAGTTCCTGTAAATATTGCAGGAGTTCCTGCTATTTCAATTCCATGTGGAGTAGATAGTAATAATATGCCAATAGGAATGCAATTAATAGGAAATTATTTTGATGAAGAAACTATATTAAATGCAGCATATACTTATGAACAAGCAACAAACTTTAGAAGCAAATATAGACCAAATATCTAAGTAAAGGAGATTTAAAATGTCAATAGAAGATTATGAAGTAGTCATTGGACTAGAAATACATGCCGAACTTTCAACAAAAACAAAGATATTTTGTAACTGTTCTACAGAATTTGGTGCAGAACCAAATACACATGTATGCCCAGTATGTATGGCGATGCCAGGAGCTCTTCCAGTGCTAAATGAAAAAGTAGTTGAATATGCTGTAAAAGCAGGATTAGCAACAAGCTGTACAATTTCAAAAGACTCTAAAAATGATAGAAAAAATTATTTTTATCCAGACCTTCCAAAATCATATCAAATATCACAATTTGATAAACCTCTATGTGAACACGGAAATGTAGAAATTGTATTAGATAGTGAAAAGAAAACAATAGGAATTACAAGAATACATATTGAGGAAGATGCAGGAAAATTAAATCATAATGAATTTGGAGCTGGAAGTTTAGTAGATTTAAACAGAGCAGGAGTTCCACTAATAGAAATAGTTTCAGAACCAGATATGCGTTCAGCTAAAGAAGCAGAAGCATATATGAGAAAAATAAAATCTATACTAGAATATATTGAAGTATCAGATTGTAAAATGCAAGAAGGTTCATTAAGAGCAGATGTTAACGTTTCTGTTATGAGAAAAGGAAGCAAAGAGTTTGGAACACGTACAGAGATGAAAAATATGAGCTCTTTTAGATCAATTGTAAGAGCAATTGAATATGAAGCACAAAGACAAGTTGATGTTCTTGAAGATGGAGGAAAAATTGACCAAGAAACTTTAAGATGGGATGATATATCTGGTAAAACATTTTCAATGAGAGATAAAGAAGATGCACAAGATTACAGATATTTTCCAGAGCCAGATTTAGCAGCAATTAGGTTATCAGATGAATATATTCAAAACATAAAAAACAATTTACCAGAATTACCAGAAAGCAGAAAAGAACGTTATTTAACAGAATACAGTTTATCTGAAAAAGATGCAAGGATGTTAACAGCTTCAAAACACATGTCAGACATGTTTGAAAAAGCATTATCAATATGTAATAATGCAAAATCAGTAGCAAACTGGTTGCTCTCAGATGTTTCAAGAATATTAAATGAAAAAGAACTTGAGCCATCTCAAATTCCATTTACAGCAGAACAATTAGCTGAAATGATTATACTAATTGATAAAGGAACAATAAGTTCTGCAATTGGTAAAAAAGTATTAGAAGAATTATTTGAGAATCCAGAAAATCCTGAAGAAATAGTAAAAGAAAAAGGATGGATACAAATTTCAGATGAGGGAGCTATAAAAGAAATAGTATTAAAAATACTTGAAAATAACCCACAATCTATTGCAGATTACAAAGCAGGAAAAGATAGAGCGTTCTCTCTGGGGGACGAGGGTGGCTTCCGCTGGGTCGGCGAGTACGACATTACCGCAGACGAGATGCTGTCCGGCATCGAGCCGCAG
>ERZ791569.880-NODE-880-length-14391-cov-5.526925_pt1 | contig 14391 bp, 13 predicted proteins | sample MGYA00509973_ERZ791569 | MGnify/ENA primary metagenome ERZ791569 (study PRJEB30046, sample SAMN00791902) | human gut metagenome | study: EMG produced TPA metagenomics assembly of the A metagenome-wide association study of gut microbiota in type 2...
GGATCTGGTTCGAGGCGGGCGCTGCCCCCTCGAGCTCCCCCAGCGGACTTTTCATGTTGTCGAAAAAGACGTTGGTTTTTTCAACAACATGAAAAGACACGGAATATGGATCCTCCATCCATTTCCGTGTCTTTTTTCTGTTGTACGCTCTGGGGTTCGGCCCCTTCCGCGTCACCGGGTCCAGCGCACCCCAGGTGCCGCGCCGCATAGCGTCCCGCCGCCGCTTTTCCTTTTTCGACAGCTTCTCGTAGGGAATGAATTTTTCCATCTGTCCGCTCCTTTCCACCGCTTTCCGCTGCTGCTTCTGCCTTTATCATACCAGAAATGGCCCCGCCTGTCAAAGGGCGCTGGCCCCCGGCTCACGGCGCCAGTATCTCCTCCGCCACCGTCCGCCGGGTGACGCACCGGTCCATGGCCTGCTTCTCGATGTACCGGTGGGCCTCCTGCTCCGTCAGCCCCTGCTCCTGTATCAGCCGCCATTTGGCCCGGTTCACCAGCCGTATATCCGCCATCTTCTCCTCGATGGTGGCGGTCTTTTCCTCCATCCGCCGCAGCCGCTCCCTGGTGCCGCACAGCAGCTGCATAGACTGCAGCAGCAGCGCCGGCGTGGTGGGCTTCTGCAGCAGCAGGATGCCCTGGGGCGACAGCCGCGCCGCCAGATCCGGATAGTGCTCCGCCTTCACCAGCAGCAGCACCCCCGCGCTGGAGCGCTCGATGATGTGCAGCGCCAGCTTGGTGCCGAACTCGTCCGGCAGCGGCGCGCTGATGATCACGATGTCAAAGGGCCGCTCCAGCAGCATCCGCCGCGCCTCGGCCACGCTTCCCGTGGCGCACAGCGGCTCATACCGGTCCTCCGGCAGCATGCCGCGCAGGGAGGTATGGAATTTTGCCGCGGCGGAGACCACCAGCACGCTGTATACCCGGTCCCTGTCGTCCATATCCGTCCCTCCCTCCGCGCAGCCGCGCCTCAGCGCGTGTACTGCTGCAAAATGCTCTTCGGTATATACCGCGCCACCAGCTCGCTGGCCGCGGCCGCCGCCTTGGCGTCCTCCAGCGTCTCCGGCAGCGTCCGGAACCGCGCCTTCACCTCCGTGGACGCCGTGTAGAAGTTCACGTCCGCCGCCTCCGGCAGCACCAACTGCTGCTCCACGCCGTCCAACCCCGCCCAGATCAGCAGCGCGAAGGCCAGATACGGGTTGCACAGCGGGTCCGGCGACCGCAGCTCCGCCCGCCGATACTCCCCCTGCGCCGCTGGGATGCGTATCAGCTGGCTGCGGTTCTCGCTGGACCAGGAGATATACCGCGGCGCCTTGCTGCTGCCGAACCGGTGGTACGACGCCTCCTGCGTGTTCAGAAACACCGTCAGCTCCGCGATGTGCGCCAGTATCCCGGCGATGATCTGCGGCATCACATCCCCGCCGTCGTGCCTGGCGGAGATATTGATGTGCATCCCGTTGCCCGGCTGGTCCGCCAGCGGTTTGGGGGAGAAGTCCGCGGCCAGTCCGTTGCGCACCGCCACGGAGTTGACCACCGTCTTGAAGGTCACCGCGTTGTCCGCCGCCGTCAGGGCGTCCGCATAGCGGAAATCGATCTCATTCTGCCCCGGCCCCTGCTCGTGGTGAGAGCACTCCGGCCGTATGCCCATCTGCTCCAGCGTCAGGCAGATCTCCCGCCGCACGTTCTCGCCCTTGTCCTCCGGCGCCACGTCCATGTACCCCGCGTTGTCGTAGGGGATGCGCGTGCTCTCGCCGTTCTCGTCCCGCCGGAAGAGATAGAACTCCATCTCCGTGCCGAAGGAGAACGTGATGCCCAGCTTTTCCGCGTCCTCCACCGCCCGCTGCAGCAGCGCGCGGCAGTCCGCCTCGGACACCGCGCCGTCCGGGCGCAGCACCCGGCAGAACATCCGCGCCACGCGCCCGTGATCCGGCCGCCAGGGCAGCATGCACAGCGTACCGCTGTCCGGATGCAGGAACAGGTCCGAGTGTACCTCATCCCCGAACCCCGGCACGGCGGAGGCGTCGAAGGCGATGCCGTAGGTAAACGCCCGCTCCAGCTCGTCCGGCAGAATGGAGATGTTCTTCTGCCTGCCGAAAATGTCGCAGAAGGCCAGGCGCAGGAACTTCACGTCCTCCTCCGCCACATACTGCTTGATCTCTTCCTTGCTGTATCGCATACCGCTCCTGCCTTTCTCAGTTGGCTACATACATCTGCTGATAGGGGTCGCTGCTGTCCGGCGTCACCACGGTATAGCCATCCTTCAGCATGGCCCCGGCGTCCCGCCCGAACAGCCGGCAATACTCCCGGATATAGGGGGCGATCTCCGCCATATCCTCCGCTCCGGCGCTGTGCAGCGTCACATGCTCCGGGAACCGGATGCTGCTGACATCGCCCCGGAACACCACCTTGCCGCCGTGCATCCCGGTGCAGGGGAAGTAGTTCACCACTGGCCGCCCGTCGGTGTGCAGCCCCAGCACCAGTATCAGCCCGCCGGCCTGATACTCGCCCAGAAAGCTGCCGGCCCGCCCGCCGATGACGATCACCGGCTTGTGCTGCTTATAGGCCTTCATGTGGATACCGGCCCGATACCCGGCGTTGTCCCGGATATAGATCTCGCCGCCCCGCATGGCGTAGCCCGCTGCGTCTCCCGTGCTGCCGTGTATGACGATGCGCCCGGCGTTCATGGTGTCGCCCACGGCGTCCTGGGCGTTGCCCTGCACCGTGATGGTGCCGCCGCCCAGATACGCGCCCAGCGCGTTGCCCGGCACGCCGTCGATCTCCAGCGTCTTGCCGCGCATCCCGGCGGCGATGAACCGCTGTCCCTGACACTGGCATATCCGGCATTCCCTCCCGGCGTGCCGTATCGTTTCATTCAGCTGGGAGAAGGACAGCTCCTTTGCCTCTATGAAGTCCATATTATATCACTTCTTTCCCGTTTTTTCTACACTTTTTCCTGTAAATACCCGTAAATATCTCATACATATCGCTTCTTCCGGCCAACACTTGTCCTTATCGGCCGGTGCGTTCGTTTACTCTCCCGCGTGGCGGATACCCAGGATCTCCAGCTCCTTCTCGTTCAGGTGTATGCCCCGCAGCATCACCCGGTTGCCCCGCAGCGCCTCGATGGAGTTGATGCCCATGCCGCCCATCATCTCCTTGATCTCGTGCTTCCACGCGGTCACCAGATTCACCAGCCGCGCCGCGGCCTCGTCGCTGTCCAGCCGCTTCACCAGGTCCGCCCGCTGGGTGGCGATGCCCCAGCAGCACCGCCCCGTCTGGCAGGAGCGGCACAGGTGGCAGCCCATGGCCAGCAGCGCCGCCGTGGCGATGTAGCAGGCGTCCGCCCCCAGGGCGATGGCCTTCACCACGTCGGCGGCGGAGCGGATGCTGCCGCCGGCGATCAGGGACACGCTGCTGCGTATGCCCTCGTCCCGCAGCCGCTGGTCCACCGCCGCCAGCGCCAGCTCGATGGGGATGCCCACATTGTCCCGTATCCGGGTGGGGGCCGCGCCGGTGCCGCCCCGGAAGCCGTCTATGGCGATCATGTCCGCGCCGCTGCGGGCGATGCCGCTGGCGATGGCCGCGATGTTGTGCACCGCCGCCACCTTGACGATAATGGGCTTCTTGTACTGGGTGGCCTCCTTCAGGGAGTACACCAGCTGCCGCAGGTCCTCAATGGAGTAGATGTCGTGGTGCGGGGCAGGGGAGATGGCGTCCGCCCCCTCCGGGATCATCCGCGTCTTGGACACGTCGCCCACGATCTTGGCCCCCGGCAGGTGGCCGCCGATGCCGGGCTTGGCGCCCTGGCCCATCTTGATCTCGATGGCCGCGCCGGTGTTCAGATACGTCTCCTCAACGCCGAACCGCCCGGAGGCCACCTGCACGATGGTGTTGTCCCCGTAGGGATAGAAGTCCCGGTGCAGTCCGCCCTCGCCGGTGTTGTAATAGATGCCCAACTGCCGGGCCGCCTTGGCCAGCGCCGCGTGGGCGTTGTAGCTGATGGAGCCGTAGCTCATGGCGGAGAACAGGATAGGCACCGACAGCTCCAGCTGCGGCGGCACGTCGGTGCACAGGCTGCCGTCGCTGTTCCGCCGGATGCCCTCCGGCTTCTTGCCCAGGAACACCCGCGTCTCCATGGGTTCCCGCAGGGGGTCGATAGGCGGGTTGGTCACCTGGGAGGCGTTGATGAGAATGCGGTCCCAGTACACCGGCAGGGGCTGGGGATTGCCCATGGAGCTCAGCAGCACGCCGCCGGTGGACGCCTGCTTATAGATCTCCCTGATGGTGGCGCAGGACCAGTTGGCGTTCTCCCGCAGGCAGTTGTCGTTCTTTACGATCTTAATGGCGTGGGTGGGACAGAAGGACACGCAGCGCTGGCAGTTGACGCACTTGCTCTCGTCGCTGACCATCACCTTGCCCTCGACGCTGTAGGTGTGCACGCCGTTGGCGCACTGTCCCTCGCAGATGCGGCAGCGGGTGCACCGCGCGTCGTTCCTTACCACCTCAAATTCCGGTATGATATAGTCCAAAGCCATCAATAGGCACCTTCCTTCACTCTCACGATAAACGGCTCGCCGCCCATGGGCGCGTACAGGTTCTCCGCGTCCGGGGCCATGACCCGTATGGCGGCCTCCTCGCTGGCGATGAACACCCGGTCGTCCTTCTCCGCCGTCACCATGGACCGCAGCTTCAGCCGGTCGTTCAGGGCCATCAGTCCGCCGTTGAAGCCCAAGATAATGGAGAACGGCCCGGTGACCAGCAGGCCGGCGTACACCGTCCGCAGATACGTCAGCTGCCGGGCCAGCGCCGGCTCCCTGGTGCGTATGGTGGACCAGAAGGGGGCCGCGATCACCGACGCCATCTCCTCCAGCGTCAGCCCCTGCCGCCGCAGCAGATAGTCCGCGATGTAGGTGATGACCTCCGTATCGGTCTGCAATGTACACTTATATCCGTACATCTCGATGCACCGCCGGTTGGCGTCGTAGGAGGAGATCTCCCCATTGTGTACGATGGACCAGTCCAGCAGGGTAAAGGGGTGCGCGCCGCCCCACCAGCCGGGGGTGTTGGTGGGATACCGCCCGTGGGCCGTCCAGCTGTACGCCTCGTACTCATCCAGCCGGTAGAACCGTCCCACGTCCTCCGGATACCCCACCGCCTTAAAGGTGCCCATGTTCTTCCCGCTGGAAAAAACGTATGCGCCGTTCAGATGGGTGTTGATGTCCATCACCGTCCGGGCCACGAACTCCTTCTCATCCAGCTGCAGCCGCGCCAGCACCGACCGCAGCGGCCGGACGAAGTACCTCCATATATGGGGCACGTCGGTGATCTCCGGGATGATGCGTATGGGGATCAGCTCCGCCTCCACGATCTCGAAGCCCTCCTTCAGCCGGGCCTCGCACTCCCGCCGCGTGGTGTTGTCGTCAAAAAAGATATGGAAGGCGTATTCCTCCCGGTGCTCCGGGTAGATCCCGTAGGCGGCGAAGCCGCCGCCCAGTCCGTTGGACCGGTCGTGCATGGGTACCATGCTCCGTATCACATCCTCGCCGGTCATGCGCTTTCCCTCCCGGGAGATCACCGCCGAAATAGCGCACCCGGACGGAATGCGCACCTGCCCCTCCAGTTTCATGCTCTGTTCACCCTTTCTTGCTTGTTCTATGCTTATTCTCATGCTTTCTTAGTCTTTCTGAAATGCAGTCAACAATGAAAATGCACGAAAAACAGAAAAACGCCCATCCGGCAGGGACAATTGTCCTGCTCGGATGAACGTCTTTGCTCACCATAGTCCAGCATTGTAGCATGGGATGTGCAGAAAGTCAATGAATAAAACAGCAAAAATTGTGTAAATAGCTGATTGACAAATCCGTCACAAACGCCTATAATGACGCACATCAAAGGCAAAGGCGTCTTGGAGCTGCGGGCTTCCTGACGCCTTTTTTGTTTCCTCTTTTTCCATTTTCACACTTATTTTACAACAAATCCTACAAAAGAAGGGGTGGAATGCATGAAAACCGTATCGGACATTTTCGGCACACTGGTATTTGACGACCGCGTCATGAAGGAGAAGCTTCCCCAGGACGTCTATCTCTCCCTGAAAAAGACCATTGACGAGGGCGGCGACCTGGACCTCGAGGTAGCCAACGCCGTGGCCGCCGCCATGAAGGACTGGGCCATCGAGCACGGTGCCACCCATTTTACCCACTGGTTCCAGCCCCTGACCGGCATCACCGCCGAGAAGCACGACAGCTTCATTACTCCGGTCCCGGACGGCGGCGTTCTTATGGAATTCTCCGGAAAAGAGCTGATCCGCGGCGAGCCCGACGCCTCCAGCTTCCCCTCCGGCGGCCTGCGCGCCACCTTCGAGGCCCGGGGCTACACCGCCTGGGATCCCACATCCTACGCCTTTATCAAGGATAAGGCCCTGTGCATCCCCACGGCGTTCTGTTCCTACGGCGGCGAGGCGCTGGACAAGAAAACCCCGCTGCTGCGCTCCATGCAGGCCCTGAACAAGCAGGCGCTGCGCATCCTGCGCCTGTTCGGCAGTACCGATGTCAAGTGTGTCCGCACCTCTGTGGGCCCGGAGCAGGAGTACTTCCTGGTGGACCGCGCCATGCACAACAAGCGCAAGGACCTGGTGTTCTGCGGACGTACGCTGTTCGGTGCAAAGCCGCCCAAGGGCCAGGAGATGGATGATCACTACTTCGGCGCGCTGAAGCCCCGGGTGGCGTCGTACATGGCCGACCTTAATGAGGAGCTTTGGAAGCTGGGCATTCTGGCCAAGACGGAGCACAACGAGGTGGCCCCGGCCCAGCACGAGCTGGCGCCTATCTATACCACCACCAATATCGCCACCGACCACAATCAGCTGACCATGGAGATCATGCAGAAGGTGGCCGCGCGGCACGGCCTGGTGTGTCTGCTGCACGAGAAGCCCTTTGACGGCGTCAACGGCAGCGGCAAGCACAACAACTGGTCCCTGGCCACGGATACGGGCGTGAACCTGCTGACGCCGGGGGAGACGCCCCATGAGAACGCCCAGTTCCTGCTGTTCCTGTGCGCGGTCATTCAGGCGGTGGACGACTATCAGGATCTGCTGCGGCTGTCTGTGGCCACGGCGGGCAACGACCACCGTTTGGGCGCCAACGAAGCGCCTCCTGCCGTGGTGTCCATCTTCCTGGGGGATGAGCTGTCCGCCATTCTGGACGCCATCGAGAAGGACGAGCCCTACAGCGGCACAGAAAAGACCGTTATGAAGCTGGGCGCCCATGTGCTGCCCAAGTTCCTGCGGGATACCACCGACCGCAACCGCACGTCGCCCTTCGCCTTTACCGGCAATAAGTTCGAGTTCCGCATGCTGGGCTCGGCCAACTCCATCGCCTGCTGCAATATCATGCTCAACGCCGCCGTGGCGGAGTCCCTGCGGCAGTACGCGGACAGGCTGGAGGGCGCAGAGGACTTCGACGCCGCGCTGCACGCGCTGCTCCGCCAGACCATCAAGGACCACAAGCGCATCATCTTCAACGGCAACGGCTATGACGATGCCTGGATCAAGGAGGCCACGGAGGTCCGCGGGCTGCTGAACCTGCGCACCACGCCGGACGCCATGCCCTATCTGCTGCACGAGAAAAACGTGCGGATGCTCACGTCCCTGAAGGTCATGTCTGAGGCGGAGATACGCTCCCGCTATGAGATCATGCTGGACAACTACTGCAAGACGGTGAACATCGAGGCGGAGACCATGGTGGACATGGCTCGGCGCCAGATCTTGCCGGCCATCGAGAAATTCTCCGCCAAGCTGGCCCAGGACATCAGTGTCAAGAAGGCCATCGCGCCGGTGGTGTCCGGCATCTACGAGATCACGCTGGTGACGAGACTGTCTGATCTGGTAGAAGACATCGATGCCGCGGTGGAGGACCTGGCCGCCGCGCTGGCCGCCTTCCACAAGGTGGAGGATATTACCGAAAGCGCCAACATGGTGCGGGATATACTGCTGCCCAAGATGGCCGCGCTGCGCGCCCCCTGCGACGAGGCGGAGCAGCGCACGGCAGAGGGCTGCTGGCCGTTCCCCACCTACGGCGACCTGCTGTTTGGCGTGGACTGAGCTTGCTTCCGATCCCACCGGGCTCCGCCAGGCCCTGTGGTTCTGTACTTTCTCTCCTGAAAAGTGAAATGCCGTGTGCCGTGTGGCATACGGCATTTCGCTTTTGTGGGATTTGACGCGGATTTTACGCCGCTGGTCTTGCGCAGAGCGGCACACTTTGCTATAATTTGGAAAAAGACTGCGGAAGGGAGGACTTCCCATGGGCGATAATTATTTCCTGCTGACGAACCTGCTCTCAGAGGATGAAAAGAAGGTCGTTACCAGCATCACCCGTCATATTGAGCGGGGAGAGAAGCGCGTGGGCATCCAGCAGATCGCCAACGAGAACTTCCTCTCCACCACCACCATCATGAAGATGTGCAAGCGGCTGGGGTTCGACGGCTACAGCGAGCTGTACTACTATCTCAGCGGGCAGCTGGCGTCCCGGCAGGAGACGCGCAGCGCCGAAAACCTCAAGACCCTGATCGACAACTACGACGAGGAGCTGCTGCGGCGGTTCTGCGACCTGATGGATCAGTCTCGGCAGGAGAAATTCTTTACCACCGGCGAGGGCTTTTCCAACATCGTGGGGGCGTATATTGCCCACCGGCTGTCTATCTGCGGGTTCATGGTGTTCAACAACGTGCATTTTTACGACTATATGCTGTTCCGGGATGCCCACCACCTGGGCGGCAGGGAGGAGGCCCCGGTGATGTTCGCCGTCAGCCAGAGCGGCGAGACGGAGCCGGTGCTGAACGACGTGCGCCACGCCCGGCAGAACAACCACCGCATCGTCACCTTCACCAAGCGCGGCGACTCGGCCCTGGCACAGATGTCGGACATCGTGTTCGTGGTGGACGGCTCACGGCAGACGCTGGCCGGAAGCCTGCCCAACACGTTTTTTGCCCATGTGATACTGGCATTCGAGGAACTGGTGGCGCTGTACTTCAGCGACCGGAAGGACTGACGGCCACGATATTTCTTTTTTCACCAAAACAAAAAATTTTTCCCGCATGAGGTGTGCTATACTGTGAAGCAGTGTGGCACGCCTTTTGCGCAGCTGCACGATATACGGCCCGGACAACAGCGTCCGGGCAGGGACAACGACAATATTGGAGGAAAAAAGAATGAAGAAGTTTTTTGCTCTGCTGTTGGCGATGGTCATGACGCTGAGCCTGGTGGCCTGCGGCGATAAGACCCAGCCGGATAACAGCGGCGACGCTGACGGCGCCAAGAAGATCGAGACGCTGAAGGTCGCATTTGTGCCTTCCCGCGAGCCCGAGGAGATCATCACCGCTACCGAGCCCCTGAAGCAGATGCTGAAGGACGAGCTGGCCAACCAGGGCTATGAGGTGGGCGACGTGGAGATCACCGTCGGCACCACCTATGAGGCAGTGGGCGAGGGCCTGGAGGCCGGTACCATCGACGTGGGTCTGATCCCCGGCGGCACCTATGTGCTGTATGATGACGGCGCCGAGGTCATTCTGACCGCCACCCGCGACGGCCTGAGCAAGGATTCCGACAACGCCAAGGATTGGAACGACGGCCAGCCCACCGAGGCTTCCGACAAGCAGGCTGTTTCCTACCGCGCCCTGATGATCGCCGGCCCCTCTGACAAGGGTCAGGAGCTGGTGGCCAAGGTCAACGCCGGTGAGGAGCTGACCTGGGAGGATCTAGACAGCGCCAACTGGAGCGTTATGGGCACCTCCTCTCCCGCCGGTTACATCTATCCCGCTCTGTGGCTGCAGGGTCACTACGGCAAGGGCATCTCCGACCTGAAGAGCGCCGTGCAGTCCGATTCCTATGCCAGCGCCTTTGCCCGTCTGGCCTCCGGCCAGGTGGACGTGCTGGTGACCTATGCCGATGCCCGCCGCGACTATGCCGAGCGCTGGAACACCGAGTTCGGCCGTGAGGGCAGCATCTGGGAGGAGACCGGCGTCATCGGCGTCACCGCCCCCATTTACAACGACACCGTTTCCGTCAGCAAGAACTCCGAGATCATGGACGCTGACCTGATCGCCGCGCTGCAGCAGGCGTTCATCAACATCGGCAACACCGATGCCGGTAAGGAAGTCATCGCTATCTACAGCCACAAGGGCTATCAGGTGGCGCAGTCCTCCGACTACGACAACGAGCGCGCCGCGCAGAAGCTGATCCAGGAGCTGTCTGCCGCTAACTAAACTTCAGCACTTTCCCAAACACGGGGAGGACTTGCACAGCGATGGACCTTCCACTGTGCAGCCCTCCCCGTGGGCTATTTCAGGAATGATCCCGGTTCTTTTTCGTGTTCTCCGCGCAGGAAGGCAGGCGCGGAGAAGGCGAAAAGGGACTGGGAGGAAACGGAAGAGAGGAATCGCTATGATCGTATTTGACCATGTGTCCAAGGTCTATCCCAACGGCACCGTGGGCCTGGACGACGTGAACCTGACCATCCAGGATGGGGAATTCGTGGCCATTATCGGCCGCTCCGGCGCCGGTAAGTCCACGCTGCTGCGGTCGGTGAACCGCATGCACCAGATCACCTCCGGCACGCTGACGGTGAACGGCACCGATGTCAGCACGCTGTCCGGCAAGAGCCTGCGGCGGTTCCGCCGGGGCATCGGGATGGTGTTCCAGTCCTTCAACCTGGTGACCCGCACCACGGTCATCAAGAACGTGCTGTCGGCCTGCGTGCCGGACATGCCCTTTTGGCGGGTTCTGCTGGGGACCTTCCGCAAGGCGGACAAGCTGAAGGCGCTGGAGTCGCTGGACAAGGTGGGCATTCTGGACAAGGCGTATATGCGTGCCGACCAGCTGTCCGGCGGACAGCAGCAGCGCGTGGCCCTGGCCCGGACGCTGACCCAGGACCCGCAGATCATTCTGGCGGACGAGCCGGTGGCGGCGCTGGACCCCGTCACCGCCAAGCAGGTGATGGAGGACTTTGTGCGCATCAACAGGGAGATGGGCATCTCCATTCTGCTGAACATCCACCATGTGGAGCTGGCGCTGGAGTACGCGGACCGCGTGATCGGCATCCGCGCCGGCAGGATCGTCTATGACGGGCCGTCGGCCAACGTGGACAAGACCGTGCTGAACGCCATCTACGGCGACGAGGCGCAGCCGGAGGCCAGCGTATGAGCCTGTACGACCGCCTGTTCAAGCCACGGCGCTATACGCTGCCCAGCGGCGCTGTGGTGGAGGAGAAGCGCAGCCGCGCGCCGCTGATCATCCTGATCGTGCTGATGCTGGGCGCGATCTCCGTTAAGATCACCGGCTTTGACTTCGCGGTGTTGGTGAAGAAGGGCAGCAAGTTCTTCGACATCCTCAAGGCGATGTTCCCGCCCAACACGGCGTATCTCTCCAAGATCTGGCAGCCCCTGTGGGACACCATCAAGATGTCCTTCCTGGGCTCCTTCGTGGGCGCGGTGCTGGCCATTCCCTTTGCCATCGCCGCGGCCAGCAATATCGTCACCAACCGCGTGGTGGTGTTTATCGTCCGGCTGTTCCTGAGCCTGGTGCGGACGCTGCCCACGCTGGTCTGCGCCCTGATCGCCACCTATATCTTCGGTCTGGGCACCATGGCGGGCACCTGCGCCATCGCGGTGTTCACCTTCGCCTATGTGGGCAAGCAGCTGTTTGAGATCATCGAGACGGTGGACATGGGGCCCTTTGAGGCCATGGAGGCCCTGGGCGCCACGCGGCTGCGGGCCTTTACCACAGCGGTGTTTCCCCAGGTGCTGCCGACATATCTGTCTGTGTCGCTGTTCTGCCTGGAGGGCAACGTGCGCTACGCGTCCATCCTGGGATATGTGGGCGCCGGCGGACTGGGCCTGATCATGAACGAAAAGATTGGCTGGCGGGAATACGACAGTCTGGGCATGATCCTCATCGTGCTGTTTGTCGCCGTGATGGTCATCGAGGCCATCAGCCACTGGCTGCGCAAGCGCTTGACGTAAGGAGGGGCTGGATATGGAACAGAAAATTCAAAAAGCCTACGCCTCCGCGCCGAAAACATGGCTGTGGCAGCTGCTGGCGGCGTTTATCGTGGCGTGCCTGCTGGTGTGGTCCGGCACGGCGGTGCGGGTCAGCAATCCCACCAGCAACGGCTTGGAGGTGGCGGGGAACATCATTTCCGGCATTTTCCATCCCTCCGCCAAGCTGCTGTTTACGCTGGGCACCAACGGCGTGCCCTATCTGCTGCTGGAGACGTTCTGCATCGCATTTTTGGGCACCATCGTGGGCGCGGTGATCTCGCTGCCCCTGTCGTTTATCTCCGCCAGCAATCTGGTACCCAAGCCGCTGGCGCTGATCGGCCGCGTGCTTATCGCCGCCATCCGCACCATTCCGGCCTTTGTCTACGGCCTGATGTTCATCCGCGTCACCGGGCCGGGGCCTTTTGCGGGCCTTTTGACCATGTCCCTGTGCTCTATCGGCATGGTGTCCAAGATGTTCATCGAGAGCATCGAGGACCTGGACAAGCGCATTCTGGAGTCGCTGGACGCCGCGGGCTGCACCACGTTCCAGAAGATACGCTACGGCATCCTGCCGCAGCTGACGGCGGATTTTACCAGCACCATCATCTATCGCTTCGACATGAATCTGCGTGATGCCACCGTGTTGGGCCTGGTGGGCGCCGGCGGTATCGGCGCGCCGCTGATCTTCGCCATGAGCTCCTACCGCTGGAACGAGGTGGGCGCCATCCTGCTGGGACTGATCGTGTTGGTGCTGATCATCGAGTGGATCTCCTCGAAGATTCGCGTGAAGCTGGCACGGGGGTAAGCTATGGAAAAGGAACTGACCATCTATTTTACCTCCGATCTGCACGGCTATATCTATCCCACCGACTACCGCAGCAGGGAGGAGCGGGACATCGGCCTGTTTAAGTGCGCCAACCGCTTTCAGAAGGACGGCAACACGCTGATCATCGACGGCGGCGACCTGCTGCAGGGCTCGCCTCTGGGTGCGTTCTGCCACGATACGCTGGGCGACGCCCGGCAGTTCGCGGAGATCATGAATCGCTGCGGGTACGACTATGTGACGCTGGGCAACCACGATTTCAACTACGGCATGGCGTATCTGGACAGCTATCTCAACGAGCTTCAGGCCCACTGCGTGTGCGAGAACGTCCGCTGGGACGGGGCGGGGGTGCGTTTCCCGGCGCGAATCCATGTGCTGGAGAACGGTCTGCGCGTGGGCATCGTGGGCATCGTCACCGACTATGTGAATATCTGGGAGCGGCCGGAGCATCTGGCCGGCGTGACCATCAACGACCCCATTCCGGCTGCCCGGGCGGCGCTGGAGGAGCTGAAGGGGCAGGTGGATGTGACGGTATGCATCTATCACGGCGGCTTTGAGCGGGACCTGGCCACCGGCCGCGTGCTGTCCACCACCCACGAAAATGTGGCGTACCGCCTGTGCCAGGAGCTGGACTTTGACCTGCTGCTGACCGGGCATCAGCACATGTCCGTGCCGGGGCAGCTGCTGTTCGGCACCTTTGTGGTGCAGCCCACGGACCGGGGGCAGGAGTTCATACGCGTAGATGCGGCAATAGGTGAACAGGGGAAACACTTTACAAGCAAAACGATAGCTGCCGGGGGAGAATGCCGTCCGGAGTGGCTTACGGAGTTCGCCTGAATGGAGCACGGCGCGCAGGCGTGGCTGGACGAAGAGGTGGGCCGTCTGCCGCACCCGTTGCTGCCGGATACGCCGCTGCGTATGGCGGCGGAGGGCAGCGGCCTGGCGGATCTGTTCAACGCCGTGCAGCTGTGGGCCAGCGGCGCGCAGCTGTCCGCCGCCAGCCTGGCCAACGACGTGGCCGGACTGCCGGAGGTGGTGCGCCGCCGTGATCTGCTGATCGCCTATCCCTACACCAATACGCTGGAGGTGCTGGAGATCACCGGAAGGGTCCTGCGGCAGGCTATGGAGCGCAGCGCGGAGTATTTTACGCGGAACGCGGACGGCACGCTGCGGGTGTCTGACTGCTTCCTGGAGCCAAAGGTGGAGCACTACAACTACGACTACTATGCCGGGGCGTCCTACACCTACGACGTCTCCCGGCCGGTGGGCCAGCGGGTCACGCAGCTTTGCATAGACGGCAGAGCGGTGGGGGAGGAGGACAAGCTGACCATCTGCCTGAACAGCTATCGCGCCAGCGGTACCGGCGGCTACGACTGCTATGTGGGCTGCCCGGTGGTGCGGGAGATCGGCACGGAGATGTCCGAGCTGATCCTGGCGTATTTCAAGGAGTACGGCGGGGCGATACCGGAGGTCCACGGCGAGTATCGCGTGTTTTGAGAAGCGGTCCGGCTCCGCTTGAGAGGGCGGAGCCGGACCGAAAA
>ERZ791569.894-NODE-894-length-14100-cov-5.584621_pt1 | contig 14100 bp, 7 predicted proteins | sample MGYA00509973_ERZ791569 | MGnify/ENA primary metagenome ERZ791569 (study PRJEB30046, sample SAMN00791902) | human gut metagenome | study: EMG produced TPA metagenomics assembly of the A metagenome-wide association study of gut microbiota in type 2...
CATTACAAATCATACTGCATTCGCCTAACAGGTAATCCTTGCTTTTTTTGTATCACGGCAACTAATGGTACGAAAGAAAGCAACCTCAGACATCACGATTTACATTTTGTCATATTGCCCATTTCGCTCAAGCTGCTCATTTTGCTCAAATTACGTAAGTAGCCTGACAGGTTTTCCCTTTACTCTATCTTCATCTGTCAGCATATTTCTTTTGCCATATAACCCCTCCATTCTCAAGGACTTCTTTCCTTGCATAGTGAGTCTAATCAAGTGCACCTTCTTCTACTATTTCTTTTGCTTGTTTATATTCATTTCCGAAAGATATGTTCATCCCCTGTCTGATCTTGATAGAAAATAATCAAAAAGGCTTAAAAGTGTTAATGGATGTATTGCTGCAATAAATGAATGAAAGTCATTTTTTAGCTTTAACAAGTGGGTTACATATTTTTTGTGATACGTTACCACACTGTTTTTTCTTGCATTTCTCTTGAGATTTTTGATTCATTATTATACTGTTTTTCTCTCTCTAAAGTGATTTCTTAAGCTCTCTTTTTGTCTTAAAAAAGGGTTCTTTATTTTGTTTGTAATTGTTTGATATATAGTTTGATATATTGTTTTACGAAATGCAGTCAAAAAAGAATGTAACATCGAAGAGAAAGATGTAATGCCATCAAAAAAACGTGTAGCATGATCGTGTCTGATGTTCCATTTCTGATGCATACATTTGCTGCTGAGAAAAAGCGACTATATTATTGGGAGAGATGCGTATGGAAAACATTTTTCTTTCCTCTTATGACATGAAACGCTAATATATGTAATAATAGTAATATGATTATTAACCGTCAAATTATTAATCTTAAAAGACTGATTGATTATGAAATGCAAGTACGATGACAGTTGATGCTATCTTTAATAGCTAATGAAGAGAGAATGTAGTTATTAATATCTTAAACTAATGGTAATGAAAAATGTAACAAAAAAAAATCAAAAGATTCCTTACCTGTTTTTACTTATGCTGTTCAGCTGTCTGATGGCATCGGCACAAAGTGGGATAACGGTAAGGGGAACTGTCTTTGACAATAACGGTGAGACGGTCATTGGTGCCTCAGTGGTATTAAAAGGTAATAATTCAATAGGTACGATTTCAGATATAGATGGTAATTTCATACTGACTGTGCCCAATGAAAACCCTACTCTTATTGTTTCGTTTGTGGGAATGAAGTCCAAAGAGGTAAAAGCGACTTCGAAAGGTTTGATCAAAATAACCTTGGAAGATGATTCTCAGCAGTTAGAAGAGGTAGTGGTAGTTGGGTATGGTCAGCAAAAGAAAGCATCGGTAGTTGGTGCCATAACCCAAACAACAGGTAAGGTTTTGGAACGGGCAGCTGGTGTTTCAGACATAGGAGCTGCTTTGACAGGTAACTTACCGGGGGTTGTTACTACTCAAGGTACGGGTATGCCTGGCGAAGAAGAGCCGAAAATAACTATTCGTGGTGCAAGCTCATGGAATAACAACGAAGACCCATTGGTATTAGTAGATGGTATCGAGCGTCCTATGAGTTCTGTAGATATTAGTTCTGTACAATCTATTTCTGTATTGAAAGATGCTTCAGCAACTGCTGTCTATGGTGTAAAAGGTGCTAATGGTGTAATTCTTGTAACAACAAAACGTGGTACGGAGGGTAGTGCTAAAATAGATGTAGGTTTCAATGCTACTTTAAAATCTCCTTCAAAACTGCCTAATAAGTATGACTCCTATGATGCACTGATGTTCCGTAATACGGCTATTGAACATGAGTTGGCTTTGAGGCCGGATTCATGGGAATATATTCGTCCTCAATCGTTTATTGAAAACTATCGCAACCAGACTACTGTTGAACAGAGAGAACGTTATCCTAACGTCGATTGGCAAAAAGCTTTGTTTAAAGATAATACAATGTCTTATAATGCTAATATAAATATTAGCGGTGGTACGAAGTTTGTAAAGTATTTTGCTTCTGCTGATTATGTGCATGAAGGAGACCTTTTTAGAGTTTATGATAACGGGCGTGGGTATAACTCTGGTTATGGATATGACCGTATTAATGTGCGCAGTAATTTGGATTTCAATATTACAAAAACTACTGTGTTAAAAGTAAATTTAGCAGGTTCCAATGCCATTCGTAAAGCTCCATGGAGTAATACAGGACATTCTGAATGGCAGATTGGTCAGCAATGGTCAGGTGCATACAATATTGCTCCAGATGTGTTTCTACCGCAATATTCTGATGGTAGTTGGGGTATGTATCCACTTGTATCCAATACAACTAACTCGGCGGAAAATATTTCTTTAGGTGGTACGATGCAGGTTACAACAACACGTATCAATACAGATTTTACATTAGAACAAGATTTGAAGTTTATAACCAAAGGACTTTCTGCTCGGGCTACTGTTTCTTGGGATAATGTTTTTGTTGAAAACAATCGTGGTATCAATGATTTGTTTAATAGTGCACAACACAAGTGGATCGATCCAGATACAGGTCAGGAACGATATGAACAATCCTATGATACCAATAATGGTTTTGATTGGACCCAAGGTGTCAATTGGAGTACTTCTCCTGGTGCAGTAGATAATGGTCAAACTGTTCGTAATCTTTATTATCAGGCACAATTAAATTGGGTACGTAGTTTTGGAAAACATAACGTAACAGCTATGGGATTGTTTAGCCGCCAGGAAAATGCACGAGGGAGTGTAATGCCTACTTATCGTGAAGACTGGGCATTCCGTACTACTTATAATTATGCAGACCGTTATTTTATTGAGTATAATGGCGCATATAATGGCTCTGAAAAGTTTAGTCCTGAGAATCGTTTTGCTTTTTTCAATTCAGGAGCTATCGGTTGGATGGTTAGTGAGGAGCCTTTTATGAAGTTCTTCCGTGAAAAGAAAATAGTTGACATGCTGAAAGTACGTGCTTCTTATGGTGAAATTGGTTCTGACCAATTGGGGCCCGATCCTTTTGATTCTAGTCGTCGTTGGCTCTATATGAACCAGTGGGCTTATGGTGGGCACACTGTGATGGATCTAAATCATACAGAAAGTATTTATACATGGTATCGTGAGTCAGCTATTGGCAACAAAGATATTCAATGGGAAGTTGTGAAAAAACTGAATATTGGTATAGACTATTCATTTCTTGAGGGATTATTTGCCGGTAGTGTGGAATTTTTCCGGGATGTACGTTCTAATATTTTTGTTTATGGTGGTGATCGTTCTATTCCGTCTTATTTTGGTGGAACACCTCCATCTGTTAATAAAGGTAAGATTCGTACAAGCGGATATGAACTGGAGCTACGTATCAACAAGACATTTGCTAATGATTTACGTCTTTGGGGAAACTTCAGTATGACTCATGCTAGAAATAAGGTTTTAGTGAAAGATGACCAGGCTTTGCGTCCTGCATATCAAAAATCTGCTGGGCATAGTGTAAATCAATATACTTCTTATATTGATGCAGGTTTTATTCAGAGTTATGACCAATTGTTTGGTGCTCCAGCTCATGATGCCAACGATTCTCAAAAACTAGTAGGAGATTACTACATTGTCGATTTCAATGGTGATGGTGTGGTAGATAACAAAGACCAAGCACCCTATGGCTATACAAATTCGCCTGAGAATACGTTTAATGCGACGGTGGGATTTGAGTGGAAAGGATTCAGTGCATTTGCACAATTCTACGGTGTGACTAATGTCACTCGTGACGTTGCCCTTAATAGTTTTGGCAGTAAATTGAACACTGTATTCGATAATGGTACATGGTGGTCAAAAGCTACTCCCAATGCAGATGTAGTTGTACCTCGTTGGAACTCTACACCAAGTTATAATGATGGAACTCAATTCCTATATGACGGTTCCTATATTCGTTTAAAGAATGTTGAATTAGCTTATACTTGGAATAAAGGATGGATCAGGAAACTTGGATTAGGCAATTTAAAGATTTATGTCAATGGCAATAATCTTTGGTTATGGACACGTATGCCCGATGACCGCGAGGCAAATCTTTCAGGAGCTGGTTATTTAGGTGCTTATCCTACGGTGAAACGTTATAACTTTGGTATTAAATTCACATTATAATAATGTACAAGATGAAATATAATACATATAAAACTCTGTTTTATGCAGGTCTTTTGTCTTTTTCAGTAGGATTCTGCATGACATCTTGCGAAGATTATTTGGACAAGAGTCCAGAATCGACGGTCTCTGAAGAAGATGCGTTCAAGAACTTTCGTAATTTTCAAGGGTTCATAGAAGAAATATACAATTGCATACCTGATAAGGAAAAGTGTAATTACTGTACATCTTGGAATTGGGGTGATGATGAACTTTTCAATTCTATGGGAGATGCACATATGACGCATCAGGCCGATTTAGGTAATTTCCGCGCTTGGCAAAGTAATGGTCAGTGCTGGCTATATAGAAATCCCAGTAATCCGGCATCTACTGATAAATTTCAACATTCTTTGTGGCCGCATTCTTGGTATTGCATACGTAAGGCTAATGTAGGTCTTGCTAATTTAGATAAATTGGTTGGTACTCAGGAAGAAAAAGATTTGATCGCAGGTCAACTTTATTTCTTTCGTGCATGGTGGCACTTTGAATTGATGACTTATTGGGGTGGACTGCCTTATATTGATCAAGTGCTTGATGCTACTCAAGAATTGACTTTGCCGAGATTAAGTTATCAGGAATGTGCAGACAAAGCAGCAGCAGATTTTCGTAAGGCTGCAGATTTACTTCCAGTTGATTGGGATAAAACATCTACTGGTAAAGCAACAGAAGGCAAGAACCAATTGCGAATTAATAAAATAATGGCATTGGGTTATCTTGGTAAAAATTATCTGTGGGCTGGCAGTCCTCTAATGAAAAATGGTGCACAACTTGGAGGTGCTAATACTTACAATTATGATGAAGAATATTGTAAAAAAGCCGCACAAGCATTCGGTGAGTTACTTACGTTAGTAGAGAATGGAGATACGCAATATGCTCTTGCTGAATTTAATTATAAAAATATTTATAATCATGAGAAAGCGAATGATGCTAAGACTTGCTATTCTGATATTTTTTATACACGCCGGCAAGGTTGGTTAATGCCAGGTTCTGTTGAAGCTATATTCCGTGGACCTTCTGCTGATTATAATGGAAGTAACTGGAATATGACAAAATTATGGGGGCCGAAAGTTGCAGGGCTTGTTGCTCATGATAAGATTATACATTTGCCGACTGCTAACCTTGTAAAAATGTATGGCATGGCAAATGGGCTTCCTGTTGATGATCCGAACTCTGGATTTGATGAGCGATATCCGTTTAAGGATAGAGATCCGCGTTTTTATCATGATATAGTATTTGATGGCTTCCACTTTGTTTTGGCTGAGGATAAATTATCTGATGCGCAAAAACCTTATGCTTATTGTGATCTTTCTACTGGTGCAGACATGCGTTCTGCAGATCTCGGTAGTCGTACAGGTTATTTCTTCCAGAAACTTGTTCCTCACACTTGTAATGAAGGTGATAAGGAATATGATTGGGGTAGTAACTTACATACTTATTTACCGTATATGCGTTTGGCGGATATTTATTTAATGTACGCTGAAAGCTGTGCTGCTGTCGGTGGTGCATCTTTCAAATCGGAGAACTGTTCACTAACCGCTCTTGATGCAATTAATAAGATTCGCACTCGCTGTGGTGCAAAAGGCGTTCATACTTCTTATATAGCGGATAATAAAAAATTTATGGATGAAATACGTCGTGAACGTGCTGTGGAACTATCTATGGAAGGTTTTCGTTTTAATGATCTCCAGCGTTGGTTGTTACTTACAGAAGCTCCTTATACAGAGAAATATTCTGTAGAATTCGATCGCGTAGAAAGCCCTGAATTTTATAAGACAAACGATCCTGCGAATGCAGAAGTTGCAAACTATCGTCATGAATTGATTGTAAAGCGTGTGTTTGGTACGAAGCATTATTGGTTCCCCTTGCCCGACGACGATGTGTATCTTTATCCTGAATTCGGACAGAATCCCGGTTGGTAATCGTGGAAAGCTACAAAGTATGTTTAACAATAAATGAATAAACAATGAAATATATACAAGCAAGATTCATTCTCTGTGCTATGCTGGCCACTTCTTCGGTGCTTGCCAGTGCTCAGGCTGCAGATTGGAATGAAACCGATTCATTGGCAAACAAAAAAGACCAAATGGTACAGGTGGCTTTTCGTAAGGTAGCCCAGAAAGACCTTTTGGGTGGTGTCTCTGTTGTCAATGTAGAGGAACTTACGAAAAAGAATTATAACACCTATAGCTTAGATAATATGCAAGGCTATGTCGGTGGTTGGAATGGTAACTCGCTGTGGGGAATGGATGGCGATAATGCTGGCTACTTAGTTTTAGTTGATGGTGTGCCACGTGACGCAAATAATGTAATGCCTTCTGAAATAGCCCAGATTTCCTTCCTGAAAGGTGCACAAGCTGTGGTCCTTTATGGTAGTAAAGCAGCCAAAGGTGCAGTTGTAATTACTACTAAACGTGGTAATGTAGAGGGATTAAATGTTAGCGTTAGGGCTAATACAGGAGTTCATGTGGCTAAGGCATATCCTGAATATTTGGGTTCTGCCGAATATATGACCCTTTATAATGAAGCTCTTTTGAATGATGATCCTACTGCAAAGCCTCTTTATACAGCAGAGCAAATCTATAATCATGGTTCAGGATTGAATCCTTATCGTTATCCTAATATCAATTATTATTCTTCGGATTATGTAAAGAAAGCGTATAATCGTTCGGAAGTAACAGCTGAAATTACCGGTGGTGGAAAACGTGCGCGTTTCTACAGTAATGTGAGCTATTATCGTAATGGCGATTTTCTTGATTTTGGTGAAGCTAAGAATAATATGACGGATCGTTTCAACGTACGTGGTAATGTGGATGTGGATATCAATAGTTTTATCAGCGCTTATATTAATGCGAATGCTACATTTTATAATTCGAAAAGCGCGAAAGGTGACTATTGGAATGCTGCGGCAACAGTACGTCCTAACTTCCCGCAAAATGCAGCTCCACTTATTCCTTTAGACATGATTGATCCTAATGCTTCGGCTGTATGGGAACTGTTAAGCACTACTTCCAATATTATTGATGGTAAGTATTTCTTATCCGGTAGTCAGGCAAATCCTACTAATGCGTTTGCTGATAGTTATGCAGCAGGAAGCAGCAAGTGGACAAGTCGTCAATTTCAGTTTGATACAGGAGTGAATGTAAATTTGGACAAAGTGTTGAAAGGTCTCTCTTTTAATGCAATGTTTGCAGTAGATTATGCTACTTCTTATTCAACCTCTTTTGATAATAACTATGCAGTGTTCATTCCTACCTGGGCCAACTACGGTGGAAAAGATGTTATTGTAGCACTCACCAAAGAAGGTAATGATGAGAAACCTGGTACTCAAAATGTTGGTGGAAGTTCTGATAAACAGATGATTGCATTCTCTGGGCAATTTAATTATCAAAATACGTTCAAAAAGCATCACAATGTGTCGGCTATGCTTATAGCTAATGGTTATCAGCAGACAGTTTCTGCTCAATATCATCGCATCAGTAATGCTAATTTGGCATTGCAGTTAGGTTATAATTATCAGCAGCGTTATTATGCAGATTTTGGTGCAGCGCTCATTCACTCGGCCAAACTTGCAGAAGGACATCGTCAGGCTCTTTCTCCTTCGCTGACATTGGGCTGGCGTTTGAGTGGCGAAAACTTCCTGAAAGATTCTCCTGTTGTTGATGATTTGCTATTCAGTGTATCTGGTAGTATTCTTAATCAGGACATTGATTTGGTGATGGGAGATAAGGAATTTTACCTTTATGAATCAGTATGGACGCAAAATGATGGTTATTCATGGTATGATGGTCCGGCTGGTAAGTATACTATTTCTACCAGGGGACAGAATAAAGACCTTTCATTCATAAAACGTAAAGAGTTTTCTGCAAATCTCAAGACGTCACTGTGGAATAGATTGATAACAGCAGATGCTTCATTCTTCATTAATTCTACTGAAGGATATTTGATTAATCAGCCCACTTTCTTCCCGTCGCATCTTAATACAGGTTATCCGGCTGCATCGTTCATGGCAGTTATGAATTATAATAATAACCGCCGTATGGGTTTTGATTTTAGCGTGAATGCTAACAAGCGTTTTGGGGAGTTTGATTTGTCACTTGGTGTATCAGGAACATATTATGATACCAAAATAACTAAACGTGATGAAATTTATGATGATGCTTATCGATATCGTAAGGGTAAACCTGTTGATGGCGTTTGGGGACTTCAAAGTGCAGGATTGTTTCAAAGTGAGGAGGAGATAAAAAACAGTCCGGAACAAAAGTTGGGTAGCACAGTTCGACCTGGTGATATAAAATATGTAGACCAGAACGGAGATGATGTAATTGACGAGAAAGATGAAATTTATTTAGGTAAAGGAGGATGGTATGGATCGCCTTTCACGCTCGGCATTAATTTTACGGCTAAGTGGAAAAACTTTACGTTTTTTGCATTGGGTACAGGAGGATTCGGTGCTTATGGTATGAAGAATAATTCTTACTATTGGGTAGATGGAGATGATAAATATTCTGCTATCGTTCGTAATCGCTGGACTGAAGAAACAGCAGCTACTGCGACTTATCCACGCTTATCAGCTAAAAGTTCAAGTAATAACTTCCGTTCTTCAGACTATTGGTTGTATAAAACCAATCGTTTTGATTTGGCAAAAGTACAGATTACCTATGATTTACCCAAACGGGTATTGCGCAATACTTTCCTTCGTGAATTTTCTGCTTATGTAAGTGGTGCAAATCTGCTTACAATCTCAAAAGAGCGCAAACATATGGAGATGAACGTGGGGAGTGCACCGCAAACCAGGTTCTATAGTATTGGTGTAAAAGCAGTATTTTAATTAAAAAATAGAACAAATGAAACTAAGAAATATCATATTATCTACAGTTCTACTAGCTACTCTTTCCGCTTGTGAGGATCTTTTTGAACCTGCTAAGGAAAACAATCGTGGTGTTGAAGAGATGCTTACAGACCCCAATTATGCAGTAGGTCTATTGGGATATGGTTATGCTATGTTACCATACGAAAACACTAGTGTAAGTGATGTCGCTACAGATGATGCAGTAACCAATGATAAGGAAAGCAATTATTCTAAAATGGCTCTTGGGGCATGGGCATCAAACAACAATCCTATGGAGCAGTGGCAAGCCCGTAAAGCCGCCATACAATACCTTAATACATTTTTGAGCATTGTTGATCAGGTGAGTTGGGCAAAAAATGAGGTGACCAATAAGATGTTTATTGATAAACTCAGTGGAGAAGCTTATGGACTTCGTGCACTTAATTATTACTATTTGCTAATGGCTCATGGCGGCTGGACAGAAGATGGTAAGTTATTAGGTGTACCAATGCTTCTTGAACCGGAAAGTACTACTTCTGATTTTAATCAGGCACGTGCTCCTTTTAGTGAGTGTGTACAGCAAATTCTTGAAGATTTGAAATTGGCATCCGAACTATTACCGCTAGATTATGAAAATATTGACAGTGATGCTGAAGTGCCTGCTAAATACAAAGAGATAGGTGCTCAGTTGGGAAACTATAATCTTGTTTTTGGTACTTATCAACGTGGCCGCCTTACAATGAGAATTGTTGAAGCTATTAAGGCGCAAGTAGCGTTACTTGCTGCTAGTCCTGCGTACAGAGATGGTTCAGAAGTTACTTCAGAAACGGCTGCAAATTATGCAGCGGCAGTGTTGAACCGTATTGGTGGTGTAACAGGCCTTGATCCTAAAGGTCATACTTGGTATATGAATACGGAAGAACTTGACAATTTAGGTTCGGGTGAAGTTCCTGCTGAAATTCTTTGGAGAGGGAATAAAAGCATTGGAACGGAAGATTGGGATATGGGAATAAAGCAGGAAAAAGACAATTTCCCACCTACATTTTATGGTAGCGGGCGTATCAATCCTACCCAAAACTTAGTAGATGCTTTCCCCATGGCCAATGGTTATCCTATCGCTGATAAGGCTAATAGCGGTTATTCGGAAAACGCTCCTTACACTGGTCGTGATCCTCGTTTGGAGAAATATATTTTGTTTAACGGTGCTGAATTTAAGGATAAGACTATTATTACCGGTCTTTATCCTGACCAGGATAATAAACAAGATAATGGTTTGAACCAATTGAATACCTCCACACGTACGGGTTATTATATGCGTAAGTTGTTACGTGAGGATTGTAACGCTAACCCAAATTCGCTGAATGCTAAGTATCATATTCCGGTTCGTATTCGTTATACGGAGATATTTCTTGCTTATGCCGAAGCTGCTAATGATGCTTGGGGACCGACAGGCAAGGGTAGTAATGCCTATAGTGCCTATGATGTGATAAAGGCAATTCGTGCCCGTGGTGGAGTGGGAACTGATAATGGAGATGCTTATTTGGAAAGTGTCAAAGGGGACAAAGACAAAATGGCCCAACTCATTCGTAACGAACGTCGTATAGAACTTTGTTTTGAAAATAAACGTTTCTGGGACATTCGCCGTTGGAAAATGCCTTTGGACGAGAAAGCTAAAGGTATGCAGATAGAAAAAGCGGGTGAGAGCCTGAATTATAAGGTGATTGAGGTAGAAAACAGAAACTATAAAGATTATATGTACTACGGCCCTATTCCTTATGGCGAGATGTTGAAATGGAGTAATCTGCAACAAAATAAGGGATGGTAATCTCATAATTATAAAATGCAAAAAAGAATATGGAAATGAAATTATATAAATTATTATCTACAATGGCCTTAGGAGGCTTGGCATTTGCTTTTGCTTCATGCGAGAATGCAGATAAATCTTTTCCCGATTATGAGGGAGGGACCTCTGTGTATTTTGCCTATCAGTATCCGGTACGTACAATAGTGCTCGGTAATGATGAAATAGTAGACAATTCTCTTGACCGTCAGCATAAGTGTGCCATTTATGCCACGATGGGAGGTGCATACGGAGGTAGAGATATTACTATAGATATTGCTGTGGACAATACACTTTGCGACAATCTCTTTTTTGAAGATGGGACACCGGTATTGCCTATGCCTTCCACCTATTACACACTGGCTGGAGATAAAATCTCTTACAATGGTGAACATTGGGGAAATGTAGAGGTACAACTCACAGATGCATTTTTTGCTGATGAAAAAGCGTTAGGATGCAATTATGTTATTCCTGTGGTGATGAAAGGACAGACTGGTGCCGACCGAATTTTAACAGGCACTCCTCTGATTGAAGGCGATAAACCGGTGCGTACTAATTCTGATTATTGGAGTGTGTTGCCAAAGGATTATGTTCTCTATTGTGTAAAATATATGAACCCATGGCATGCTTCTTATTTGCGTCGTGGAATAGACAAAATTACAGAAAATGGAACGGTTACAACCTCTGAACGTCATGCTCAGTCTGTGGAAAAGGATGAAGTTTGTGGTATTACTACCCGTTCGTTAAACACAGCTGTTTTTCCTATTAGTACGACTTCTACTAATGGTACAACAGTGAACTGTGATTTGCTATTGACTTTCAATGATGATAACGAATGTACCATAACTTCGGGAACTACAGGAGTTTCGGCAACAGGCTCTGGAAAGTTTGTAGAAGATGGAGAGAAAAATTCTTGGGGAAATAAGGACCGGGATGCTATCTATCTCGAATACGATGTGGATTTCGGATTTAAACAAATTGCTACGAAAGATACGTTGGTGTTGCAAACACGCGGAACTAATAAGTTGGAGGTATTTGCTCCCAAGTATAAAGCTAATTAAATTTTGGAGATGTGATTATGAAAAATAGCATAAATAAATATTTCGGTTTGGCTTTGTTGTTTATTTCAGCCTCTTGTGCCGACGATAAATTCGTCGATTTTAAGACGGAGAAACCAGAGAGCATAGCCCAATATGAGTATCTTAATGCGTATGACGCATTGAAGACATATATAGACCGTAGTACTCATCCTAACTTTAAGTTGGGAGCAGGGGTCGCAGCTAATGATTTTCTGAAAGGAGAAATGGTTCGTAGCGTGGCTGTTACTAATTTTGATGAGGTAGTAGCAGGCAATGCTATGAAGTATGCATCCATTGTGGCAGATGATGGAAGTATGGATTTTGGTACAGTAACGAAGTTTGTAGAGGCGGCAAAAACTGCTGGATTGACAGTTTATGGGCATACGCTTTGCTGGCATTCACAGCAGAATAATAAGTGGCTGAATAGTTTGATTGCAGATAAGGAAGTGGAAATCGATCCGGATGCGAAAAAAGAGGTGGAAGATGGTGCTGTGGATTACTCAACTCTTGGTAGTTATTCATATTGGTCTCAAGGTCCTGATGCTATTGAAGTAAAGGATGGAGCATTGACTGTAACTAATAATTCGGTAAGGCAAGAATTTTATAGTGTTCAGTACCATATAGCTGATAAAATTCCTACTGTAGAAGGGACGAGTTATAAGGTTACACTGAATATAAAAGCTTCATCTGCAGGACAGATTACCTTGGTTTTAGGAGATTGGGGAAAAACTTCCGATGTGAAGATAGATATTACTAATGAATGGAAAGAGGTATCTGCTGAACTCATAGGCAAACATACTGGTGATAGTTTTGTAATGTTACAATCTGGTAATTTTGCAGGAACTATTGATATAAAAAGTGTGAAGGTGACGCATTTAGAATCAGTGGGAGGTGTATTAACCGATGTATATGTTGTAGAGGACGATTTCTCCAGTAATAATATGATTGGCTGGGGTAATAATTCCACTCGGGTAGTAAATAATGGAGTGATGGAATTAACGAACCCGTCTGAAGTAAATCCTTGGGAGGCACAGGCTGGTTACGATTTCTCATCTCCATTAACCGAAGGAACTACCTATTTCTTGAAAATGAAAATTAAGGGTAGTGTAGCTGGTAGCATTGGAGCTGCTTTCCAGAAACCTGAAGGATATGAAGGGAGAGGAGATTTCCCTTCGATAGCGATTACAACAGATTGGAAAGAGGTTACGGTAAATACAAATTGTACAGGTGATGCTGCCACTCGTTTCCTTCTAAATTATGGTAAGTATGCCGGTACTATTTATATTGAAGATTTATCTATTTATTGGCAGAAATCAAGTAGTGGTATTCCTTTAACTCCTGAAGAAAAGAAAGAAGTACTCACCAACGAGCTTGAACGTTGGATAAAAGGCATGATGGAAGCCTGCGGAGGCTCTGTAACTGCATGGGATGTTGTGAATGAACCTATTTCTGGAGGTGGTGATGATGGTAATGGTAATTATGCTCTTCAATCAGCTACCAATCCGGACGATAATGGAGTAGGGGGACAGAACTTCTACTGGCAAGACTTCTTGGGCGATGATTATGCTCGTGTTCCAATCAAGTTTGCCCGCAAATATTTTGCAGAAAATGGTGGTAATTCTGGAGATTTGAAACTCTTCATCAACGACTATAATCTGGAATCTTGGTGGGATGACAATAAAAAAGTAAAGAGTTTGATTAATTGGATCAAACGTTGGGAATCTGATGGTGAAACAAAGATCGACGGTATCGGTACACAGATGCATGTTAGCTATATCTTGAATGAGGCTGATCAGAAGAAACAGGAAGAATCTATTGTTAATATGTTTGAGTTGTTGGCCGCAAGTGGTAAGTTGATTAAGATTACAGAATTAGATATGGGTATTGTGGAAAAAGCATTTGGTGAAGGTATCAAGACTGAATTGGTTACTTTTGAACAGCATCAGAAGATGTCTGATTTCTACAAATTCATTATTCAGAAGTATTTTGAAATCATCCCGGTAGCACAACAGTATGGAATTACACAGTGGGCTGCTACGGACAGTCCTGCAGATTCAGGTTGGAGAAAAGGACAACCTATCGGTCTTTGGGATTTGAATTATAATCGTAAGCATACCTATGCTGGTTTTGCCGATGGCTTAGCTGGTAAATAAAAGCATCTTATAGAAAAAGGCGACGGGATTCGCAGGGCGAACCCGTC
>ERZ791569.898-NODE-898-length-14081-cov-3.892414_pt1 | contig 14081 bp, 14 predicted proteins | sample MGYA00509973_ERZ791569 | MGnify/ENA primary metagenome ERZ791569 (study PRJEB30046, sample SAMN00791902) | human gut metagenome | study: EMG produced TPA metagenomics assembly of the A metagenome-wide association study of gut microbiota in type 2...
GAGCATAGGGTTCCTTTCACGAGGAACTCAGTGTACAGACAACATTCATCTATTTGTTGCCTGCCTCTCAAAAAAATAGCGTCGGGGTTTTAGAGCCGCATTCCTCCCCTGTATGAATACAGGGGATTCCTGCGGGATTTCTTTGAAGATCCTCGAAACTTCGGCATTCGAATCGGGGCGTGAAGTCTCGGTATTTCGCGTTTTGCGACAGGAAGAGATATGCCTTGCCGCGCAGTTTGCCTTTATGTAGCTACCAGATTCCAGTTGTCCGTTCGTAAAACAGGCACGACATAGGCTGGGAAAAAAGATGCACAGCCAAAACAGTTTTGATCAAACAAGTTTCGACTGTGCGATTTTTCTTCCGATTCCAAGGTTATTTGTCGATCTGACTCTCGGTGAACGGATCAGCACGGTGACCAACCAGCTTAATTTGACCGAATTCTTCGTCGAACTTCTTCCATTCATCAGCAGAAAGCGACAGAGAGGCCGCTCGCAGATCTTCATCAAGGTGTTTCGGGTTGGTGGTGCCCGGAATCGGAGCAATGTGCTTGCCGCGAGAGAGCACCCAACCGAGAACAAACTCAGCCGACGTGCAACCGCTCTGCTTTGCCCATTTCGCTACCAAGTGTACGAATGGCATATTGGCCTTGAGCGCTTCGGGCGTGAACATCGGCAATGTGGCGCGTCGATCGTTCTTGGGGAAAGTGGAGTTTTCGTTAATTTGTCCGAGAGGGAAGGCGCGGCACAGCGGGCAGTAGGGGACAAAACCAATGCCAAGTTCAGCAAGCGTCGGGAAGATCTTGGTTTCCGGTTCGCGCCACCAAATAGCGTATTCCGATTGAATGGCCGTAAGTGGCGTGACTGCATGAGCATGGCGAATGCTACGAGCAGAAGCTTCCGACAAGCCCCAATGCAGAACCTTGCCTTCCTTGATTAGCTCGCCCACGGTTCCCGCAACATCTTCCATCGGAATCTTCGGGTCGACGCGGTGTTGGTAGAGAAGATCAATATGGTCGGTACGCAGGCGCTTTAACGATCCTTCCACGGCTCGACGCAGATGCTTGGGTTCGCTGTTGAGAGCCGTCGGCTTTCCTTCTTCAACACCGAAGCCAAATTTAGTGGCAATGACCACTTTGTCGCGCACGGGCTGAAGTGCTTCGCCGACCCATGTCTCGCTCGTATACGGACCATAAACCTCAGCCGTATCGAAGAACGTGCAGCCTTCGTCGAAGGCGCGGCGAATAAGCGCAACCATGTCCTTCTTTTCAAACTTGCCGCCGTAGTAACCGACCATCGGGAGGCAACCCAGACCGACCGCGGAAACTTCCAGCGGTGAGGCTCGACCCAATGTACGGCGCTGCGTGATCAGTGTTGTCGGTTGGCCGGCAGCAGGCTCCGCTCCGGCAAACGGGGAGGCCGCCATCATGGCAACAGCGGCGGTACACGATAAAAAATCTCGACGAGACATCTCAAAACCATTCATCAACATGACAGTGTTTCCTTCAAACGAGTGCCGATACAGCCTCGGTTAGTGCCATGGTAGGGCAGAAAATCCAACGATTCCAATGGTTTATTTTCATCGAAATTTATAAAATTCAGGAATAAATATTCCGAGAAGTCAAACGATGGATATCAAGCAGCTCCGTTACTTCGTGGAAGTGGCGCGGCGCCGCAGCTTTACCGCCGCGGCCGCTGCTCTGTACGTGACGCAGCCCGCGTTGTCGCGACAGATTGCCGACCTTGAAGACGAACTTGGAGAAGTTTTGTTTGATCGATCGACTCGCCGCATTGCGTTGACGGAAAAAGGAGCGACGCTTTTTCGTCGCGCCGAGAAAATTCTCGAGATGGTGCAACGTGCTCGGGATGAAGTAATGAAGACACAGGAGCTTGCGGGCGAACTCACAATCGCCGCAGCAGAAACACCGGTGATGCAAATGGTTGCCGATGTCGTAGCTCGATTCACCGAGCAATACCCGGGTGTACGCGTGCAGCTGCAAAGTTCTAATGCGGTGGATGCGGCCTTGAGTCTCAAAATGGGAACGGCTGATTTCGGTGTTTTCAATTTGCCGGCTGATCTGAACGGTCTGGATTTCTTTGTGCTGCCTGAGCAAAACCGTTGGGGACTCATGACACGCCGAGACGGGATCTTTGCTTGTCATGAGAGCGTGCAAACGAAAGAATTGTCTGGAGTCGAACTTTATGTGCCGCGGCAAAAGGCGCTTCAGAATCTTTGGGCTGGCCGAATGGAGGAAGGTTCACTGAGAATCCGAGGAACCTATAACCTGCTCTATAACGCTTCTTTGTTGGTAAGAAGCGGCGCGCATGTGCTTTGCATCGGAGGAATTCTTCCGGAAGACGATGATGTGATGTTCCTACCGCTGCAGCCGGCTATGACTACGGAAGTGGCGGTGGCGTGGCCGCCGCTGGTGATCAAGAGTCCGCTTACACAGCTCTTTTTGAAGGCACTGAATGCTGCCATTGCAGCGGATGCGGACAAGGTGACAAGAAAATCTTAGAAAAAGACTTGCATTTTTATTTTTCTTTCGTAAAATACGCATTCTTCGCCGCGCAATGCGACGGAGACAAAAGAAAAATCAGATGTGCGCCAGTAGCTCAGTTGGATAGAGTACCTGGCTACGAACCAGGGGGTCGTGGGTTCGAATCCTGCCTGGCGCACCATCAAAAAGGTTGAGGTCTGCAGTCTGCGGACCTTTCTTTTTATCTGAGACTTTTGTAAGTATTTGATTTTATTGGAAAATTCTTTTCGAGGGAAACTTCAGTAAATCCGAAGTTTCTGCTTTTTTGAACTCCGATTGTTTTCCAAGAGCACTCCAAATTTGAACGAAAACTGAGGAAAAAACTCGGTAACGACAGCTCCAGAATAGAAAACGAGGCAACGTCTCCGAAACTCGTTTTTTCAGCCTCAGAGCCAGTTATTCAATCCGGCATACACCAGCATCGAAACAATCACGGTTGCGGCCATATTGCGTGACCATACGGCGACAGCCACGGCGGTGCAAAGCCCCGTGATCGTGATTGGATTGGTGGTCATGAACTGCGGAGCTACGATAGCGGCCATCACGCAACCCGGAGCAGCTTCCAAAGCACGGCGAAACGCCGGTGAAATTGTTCTGTTTCGAAGCAGAAGCCATCCGATCAGGCGCGTGGAATAGGTGGCGCAGAACATGGCAAAAATCGTGAGTGCCTCACGAACATTAGGCAGAGACCAAATATCGGCAATCGGTGTTTCCATAAGAATTCCTTAGCCGGCTTGGTTTTCTGAATGTTGAGGCAGCAAGGCTGCAAGCACGAGTCCCGTCAGCGTTCCCAAAAGGACGCACCAGTGCGATGCCAGCCAGAAACTGCAGACGGCCGAAATGATACCGCTTGCCGTCAAAGGAAGCGCATTTTTGAATCCCGGCCACATCAGTACGATGAGCGTGATGAAGGTAGCGGGAAAGGCCATCGAAAGGCCCCATTGGTTGAGGTCGCCCAGCGTGCCGCCCATAAAGGCACCCAGTGCGGTCGAGCATGTCCATGGCAACCAGAAGCCAAGTCCCGTGCCGACATGAAAGGCGTAGCAGAAACATTCGTCTTCCGGAACGCCCGCGGCTTTTCTTTTCGAGATTTCCTGCATGCTCACGGCCCACACTTCGTCGCACATGAGAAAGAAAGCAAAGAGACTTTTGCCGGTGGAAAGTTTTCTGGTGTAGAGCGACAGTGCCATGCCCATCACAATGTGGCGGCTGTTGATAAGCCAAGTCGTAAAGGCAATCAAAAGCAGCGGAGGAGTCGCTGTCCAAAGGGCGACGGCGGCAAATTCGCTGCCGCCTGCGTAGTTGAAGAAGGACATGGCTGCTGCAGTTGGAACGCTCATGCCTTTATGGCAAGCCTGAGCTCCCAGAATGAAGCCCAACGGAAAGAAGCCCAACCAAAACGGCAGGGCGGCTTTAACGCCGCGAAGAGCATCGTGTACGGCAGTTCCGGACATACGGCTGGGCGAGAAAGAAAAGATCCGTCAAGGATAAACCTTGTTGCAGAAAAATGTGGTTGAGGATGCTGCGAGGTTAGCGATCGGGATGCGAAATTTCTCGATAAAGAAAAGCCACCGACAAACATCGATGGCTTCAAAGGTCTACGAGAAAAATTCTCCAATTGCCTTCTGGCTCAAAACGGAGTTTTTCAATATTCCCGTCTCCCTGAATAGTTTTTTTTGTTCCTGTAGCAAGTGTTCGTCCAAGTCCTGGATAGGTAAATTTTCGATCGAATTCAAATCAATCCGGTCGCCGTCAAAATCGCCTTGGAAGAAACGATTGAGCCCCAGACCATTAGGACAAAGTAGATCAAAGATTACTTTGGCCTTGTTTCCGGCTCCCAAGTGCTTCTTCAGATCGATTTCGATATTCGGAAGTTCGTCTAAGGAGCTTTCATAATCTAAGGCAGTGGCGATGGCGCCATACTTGCCGGATTGTAAAGCTCTAACGTTGAACATCATAGTAACTTGTAAATGTTTTTAATGCAACCTTGAAGCTCACTAACTAGATTGTTTAACTCTTCTAGAGAATCAATAACTCGACTAGTGTTGATGGCTTGATTAGTATGGAATATAGTATGTCTGTGTTTGTGGTATAAGGCATATCCTTTGTTCAGGATATTGATGGATTTAGAATCTATATTTCTGATAGTGCAATTAAAATTTCCAGTACTTGTATCTTTTATGAAGAAACTGCCAAACCCATCTTTACCGACAGGATATTTGTGATGAGAAAGTAACTTTTTAAGAGCAGCTTCAAGGGAACGCAACTCAGGGAACAAAAGCATGGAATAATCTGGTAAATCAGGAGAGGCCAGACGAACACACATGCCAGATATCAAAGATTTTTTGACAAATCCATCTAATTTGGGAAAAACTGCCCCAAAAATTTGTTTTAATATACCTTCTGCGACTACACTACTTACATTTTCCGTCCTTGTGCCATCCTTACAATATAAAACCTGTTCAAGAGATCCTTTATCAAGAACTTGAGACAAAGGATAGATGAAGGCCTTGTAACTAGATAATGGTCTTCCTTGGATTAAAAGAGTTCGAGTGCTAAAGTAAGTAATTGTTATAGAGTCGTGGTATTTTTTCGAAGTGATTGTGTACTTGATGTTGTTGTTTGTTTCAGTTTTATCGATTGCAAAATTTTCTTCGTTTATTTCTGATAAAACAAGATCAAGGTTATCTTTGAAGACACTCTTTAGAGCTAAATTCACAGCAACACAAGCGTCAGGATGAATAGAGTCTTTTATTGTTTGTGCTAGCAATAAGCCAAGACGAGTGTTTTTCCCTAGCTTGTACTGAATTGTGGTTGTGCCATCGTTACAGAAATGGAGAACGACCGTTGAGGACGGTTCTCCAGTCTTACCGAATTCAATACGGCATTTGTTGTCGGAAACTTTGTTTTCGTAACAAAAACCGTGTTGCTTCATGAATTCATCGATGATTCCATCGATGCTGTCACGGTCTAGATTAAGTCTGGCATAATCAGAAACAGATTCTTTGGTGGCCATTCTGAGCTCTCGTAGAAAGTTAGTTACTAATGTTGGTATGGCACCTGATAGGCGACTGCCCATCGTATTGTAATTGTAGGTATTGAGCAAATCAATCGGGGAAAGACTCGATGACGGCCACCAAATGTAGTGTCTAGTGCCTACGATTTCTGACTTTTCAACGCAAAATTAGTTCTGTCGACTCTCAGGTCGGCGATTGAGGGGTTGAATTGATGACCCTCATGTAACCCGTTATTTAAGATAACCTGGACATTGCGAGGACTGAATATCTTTTGAGGTTTTTTGATGCTTCTTTTCCTCCAAGGTGCCTCGCATGCGGGTAAAACAACGTTTGCCAAACATCTGGCCAGGCTCACGGGTGCGAGCGTAGTGTCCCTGGATCTGCTCAAAATGGGCCTGATCAAGTCCGGTAACACTGATTTTTCCGGTCTCACACCCGAGGACGACGAGGCGATTGCCGAGCGCCTCTGGCCCATTGTGCGCGAGATGGCACGTGTCGCCGATGAAAACGGTCAGTCGTTGATCATCGAAGGAGTGTCTTTGCCGGTTGTCGAGGCAGGGAGGTTTGCGCACGGATTGGGAAAGAGCCGCGCTGCAGCCTTTGCCATCGTCTTTTCTGAAAAATACATCCGCAACCACTACGAACTTATCTGTCAGAAGGCAAGCGCATCCGAACGTCGTGTGCATCAGGATCCTCCGGCACTGATCGATTTGTTGTCCGACCATGCCTCGATTCGAAGCGATGCCATAAATAACGGCTGGACGCTGCTAGAAATCGATTCCCCGGACGTGTGGGAGCGAAAGATTGGGCGACAGCAGGACTTCCCCGCGGAAATTCTCAAGGCGCTGGCCGCATAATCAACGGCGTTTGTCCGGCGTCAAAGCGCAAAAGAGCAAAGAATCTTCGGCGCGGCGTATAGTGAAGAGCATGTCTTTCGTCGCCAACTTGGTTCTCAAAATCCATGAGCAGCGATCTTTGGTTCTTTGCCTTCGTGGCCTTCGTTGCCTGTGTGACGCCGGGCGCCGGCGTGCTCTACACCGTTACTTCCTCGTTTAGACTGGGAAAAAGCGGAGCTTGGGCGGCTCCGTTGGGCAACTGCACAGGCATCATCGCGATGTCAATTGTTTCGGCTGCCGGGTTGGGTGCCGTTATTCAGGCAACGCCTGCGCTGTTTTACGGACTTCAGGCCGTTGGCGCGCTGATGCTGGTCTGGTTCGGATGGAAGAACTGGAAGGCTAAGCCCATTAATCTGACAGCGGCCGGAAACAATCCCGCGGTGGAAGACAAGGTACGCTCGCACAATCTGCGCTCGGCATACGTCGGTGCGATGCTGTTGCAGACCACAAATCCCATGCTGATCGTGTTCCTGCTCTCGCTGCTGCCGCAGTTCATCACGCCGCAGCACGACTACGTCTCCCGCATGACGACGCTGATCAGCATCTTCGCGGCCGTGGGCCTCACCGTTCATCTTGGCTACGGCTTCGTGGCGGCCTTTGCTTCACACCATCTGCAAAACAAGAAGTTTTTGTCCTGGGTCAACAAGGTGAGTGCCGTGTTGTTTTGGCTCTTGGCCATCGGCGTTTTCTGGTCGCTATTTACCATGCCGCAAGCGGCGTGACGAAACAGAAACGAAAAAGGCGCCGCCTCCGACAATGGAGCAGCGCCTTTGAGCTCTTGGAAGGCTCGAATTAGAAGCCGGCCTTTTTCAGACCTTCTTCAATGCGGGCAAGCACGGTCTGCTTGCCGAAGAGTTCCAGCGTCTTGTCGATCTGCGGGACTTTGTCGGCACCGCAAACGAGCACGCGAAGCGGAGTGGCAACCGGGCCCATCTTGATGCCCTGGGCTTCCATGACGCTCTTGATGACGCCATAGATTTCGGGAGCCTTGAAGTTTTCAAGAGCTTTGATGCCTTCCACAAAAGCGGCAAGCGCCTTGCGGTTTTCTTCGGTCAAAGCGGCCTGGAGGGCTTCTTCGGTGGGCTCTGCGGGCTTGTAGAAGAAGAGAGCCTGATCGGCAAGCGCTTCGAGCGTTGCGGCACGGGTCTTAAGAAGGGCGCAGACGCCAGCCAGATCGGGGCCGCCGTCAACGACGCCGCCACGCTTTTCAATGCGGGCTTTGACGAGTCCGGCCAAACGCTGATCGTCGGCTTCCTTCATGTACTGAGCGTTGAGCCATTCGAACTTCTTGAAGTCAATACGAGCGGCAGCCTTGGAGACGCCGCGTAGCTCGAACACTTCGCGCGTGAACTTTTCCATGTTGCCGTGGCCCCAGCCGAGGCGAGCCAGGTAGTTGAATACGGCTTCGGGCAGGAAGCCTCGGGCTTCGTATTCCATGACGGACACCGAGCCGTGGCGCTTGGAGAGCTTCTGGCCGTCGGGACCGTTGATGAGCGGCAGGTGCGCAAACACCGGTACTTCAGCGCCCAGAGCTTTGTAGAGGTTGATCTGGCGAGGCGTGTTGTTGATGTGGTCTGCACCGCGGATCACATGGCTCACCTTCATGTCCCAATCGTCGATCACAACGGCAAAGTTGTAAGTGGGAATGCCGTCGCGCATGATGATGAGGTCGTCGAGCTCTTTGTTGGCGATGGTGATGCGGCCGTAGACGGCGTCGTCCCAGGTCACTTCACCGTCGTCGGGATTGCGGAAGCGAATGACGGGCTTGACGCCTTCGGGAATGGGCTTGCCTACGCAGTTCTCAGGGCGCCAACGGCCGTCGTAACGCGGCTTGATACCGGCAGCGCGCTGGGCTTCACGCATGGCGTCGAGCTCTTCGGGCGTGGCGTAGCACTTATATGCCAAACCCTTGGCGAGCATTTCATCGACGACTTCACGGTAACGTTCCAGGCGATCCATCTGATAGATCGGACCTTCATCGTAATCGAGGTTGAGCCACTTCATCGAGTCGAGAATGACTTGCGTGGCTTCTGCTGTGGAGCGCTTCTGATCGGTGTCTTCGATACGAAGCAGGAACTTGCCGCCGAAGTGACGTGCAACGGCCCAGCAGTAGATGGCGGTACGGGCGGTGCCCAAGTGCATCATGCCCGTCGGGGACGGTGCGATGCGAGTGCGAATTTCTTTCATTGTTCTTTGAGAGGAAAAAGTCTGTGCGCGAAGGCGCAATCGACACAAATCAGACGAAACGACGCCCCGATGTTTTTTCGGTGCGTTTGCGTCAGAGACACCGCATTTTAGCCGAGTCGCCAAAGGCCTGTTCGTTAAAGCGCGTGTGCTCGACACATGGATGCAATCAAGAAGCCACAACAAAAAGCCGCCCAAACGAGGACGGCTTATTCAAGAGTAGGTGAGGTTTCGATCAGAAGACCGGAACCACGCCGCCCTTGTAGGTGTTGATCATGTATTCCTTGACCTTGGGGCTCGTGAGCGCCTTCACGAGAGCCTGCACGGCCGGGTTCTGTTCGTCGCCCAAGCGGCAGGCGACAACAACGGCGTAGGGGCTGTCCTTGTTTTCAAGGTAGATGGAGTCCTTGATCGGATTCAGGCCGACGCCCAGAGCATAGTTGGAGTTGACGATCGCGACGTCAACATCGTCGAGAGTGCGTGGTACCTGTGCGGCTTCTACTTCGGTAAAGCGCAGACGCTTGGGATTGTCGGCGATGTCCAAGGGTGTTGCGGTGGCGCCGGCTCCGTCCTTAAGTTTGATGACGCCCGCTGACTGCAGCAGCAACAACGCGCGGCCGCCGTTGGCAGGATCGTTGGGAATGGAGATGCGCGCGCCCTTGGGCAGGTCGTTTAGCGACTTGACGCGTTTGGAGTATGCGGCCATCGGCAGAATGTGAATCGGTGCAACGGAGGCGATCTTAAGGCCTCGACTCTTGACGGCGTCGTCTAGAAAGGGTTTGTGCTGGTAGTAGTTAGCGGTGACTTCTTTGGCGTCAAGGGCGATGTTGGGGCTCACGAAGTCGGAGAATTCGACGACCTTTAGGTCGTACCCTTGTGCTTTGAGGTCCGGCGCGACCAAACGGAGAATATCGCCGTGCGGAACGGGGGTGGCGGCCACAGTGAGTTCGGCCGCGGTGAGCCCCGCGGAGAGAAGCGACAACAAGGCCGCGGTCAGAATCTGCTTTTTCACGTCAAATGCTCCCAGAAATGTTCTTATTTTCGGTTTTCCAACTATAACCGAGCATCGGAGTGACTTTGATACGGCAGAGAAGCAATTTGTGCTGTTTTCGGTGTTTTCTTGCGGTATTACCTTGAGCGCAAACAAAACCGACGCTGTTTCCACTCGGAAGCAGCGTCGGTGAGTCGTTCGTTCAGAATGGAATCAAACGCTTATCAGCAGCGCTTGGCGAGTTCTTCGGCCTTGCCGACGTAGGTCGCAGGCGTCAGTTCCATCAGACGTTCCTTGGCTTCGGCCGGGATTTCCAGCGTGGTGATGAATTCACGCATGGTCTGAGCATCCATATGGCCCTTGCCGCGGGTCAGAGCCTTGAGCTTTTCGTAGGGCTTCGGAACACCGTAGCGGCGCATCACGGTCTGGACGGCTTCGGCGAGCACTTCCCAGGCGCGGTTGATGTCGTCGGCAACAACCTGCTCGTTGAGTTCGAGCTTGCCCAGACCACGTTCCAGAGCGGCGTAGGCTACAAAGCAGTAGCCGAAAGCCACACCCAGATTGCGCAGCACCGTGGAGTCGGTAAGGTCGCGCTGCCAGCGGCTGATCGGCAGCTTGCCGGCGAGATGATTCAGAAGAGCGTTGGCGATGCCGAGATTGCCTTCGGAGTTTTCAAAGTCGATCGGGTTGACCTTGTGCGGCATCGTGGAGCTGCCGACTTCGCCTTCCTTGAGCTTCTGCTTGAAGAAGCCCATGGAGATGTAGCCCCAGACGTCGCGGTCGAAGTCGATGAGAACCGTGTTGGCGCGTTCGATCTCGTGGAAGAGTTCGGCCATGTAGTCGTGCGGTTCGATCTGGATGGTGTGCGTGTTGAAGGTCACGCCCAGGCGTTCTTCGATCACGCGCTTGCTGTGAGCTTCCCAGTCGTAGTCGGGGTAGGCGATGAGATGGGCGTTGAAGTTACCCACGGCGCCGTTCATCTTGGCGTAGAACTTGACGGCTTCGATCGCTTCGATGATGCGGGTCAGACGCACGGCGACGTTGGCCATTTCCTTGCCGACCGTCGTCGGACTGGCAGTCTGGCCGTGCGTGCGCGAAAGCATCGGAACGGCGGCCCAGCGGTGCGCAAATTCACGGATGTGATCGCGGATGGCGGTGAGGCGTTCCACGAGAGCCTTGCGGCCTGCGGTGAGCATCAGCGCATGGCTCGTGTTGTTGATGTCTTCGCTCGTGCAAGCGAAGTGCACGAATTCGGAGGCCTTGGCAAGTTCTTCGTCGTGAGCGACCTTTTCCTTGATCCAGTATTCCACGGCCTTGACGTCGTGGTTGGTGCGGGCTTCGATCGTCTTGATTTCTTCGCAGTCGCTTTCCGTGAAGTTGTCGGCCAAGCCGCGCAGGAATGCCTGACCGTGTGCGCTGATCGGAGCGAGTTCTTCAAAACCGGCTTCCGACAAAGCGATCAGCCATTCGACTTCAACGCGCACGCGGGCGTTCATGAAAGCCGATTCGGAGAAAATGCCGCGCAGGACTTCACATTGACGGGCATAACGACCGTCAAGAGGACTCAGGGCGGTAAGAGAGGAAAGTGTCTGCATAGGTGCTTAAATAAAAGAAAAGAGGCGCAAAAAGAATAAGCGCCCGGAGTTTCTGATCAATCCCATTATTTTACCGCGTCCGAGGCCTGTCTTTTCGAGCTTTCGACAAACAGAACCTTTACCGGGATTTGCCTTGTCTTTACGTTTCTTTGCGAGAGCTCGGCGTAAAGTTCACCTTAAGAAAACAGCCGAGCGAGAAAACAAAAAGCTCGCCGGATGACACTGGAAAAAACAGCTGCTTTACGGAAACAGCACTTCCGGAAAGCAGGTGCCTTAACCGAATAAGACACGTTAGAGGTTGATTATGAAAGTGAAGACTCCCCTTGCAGCAGTTGCCTTTGCAACAATCGCCGGTTTTGCCGGAATGGCTTTTGCCGCTTCGAATGCCGCTCCGACCACGACAAATGCCCCTTGCGTTGAGCAGATGCGCGCCGATTACGCCGAACTCGCACAGGCCATGAATCTTACCGGTCCCGCCAAGCAGGCGTTCGACAAGTACGTCGCCAGTCGTCAGGAAATCGCCGGCAAGCACTTTGCCTGGCACGAAGCCCGCGACGGCAAGCGCCCGGCCAATCGTGAAGAAGCCATGCGTTTCCGCGCCGAACACATGAAAGTTCGTGCTGACATGCTCGAGCAGATCGCTTCGGCTCGTGAACTGCTTGACAAGAGTCTCACGCCCGAACAGCAGGCCATGATGGACGAGTATGAACCCCGCTACGGAGTGGGTCCGGGTTACGGCCGTGGTATGGGACCCCGTGCCGGCATGAACGGTCCGCGCCACCACTATCGCGGTCATCGCGGTGACTGGGGCTACGGTCCCGGTTGCGGCGGCTACGGTTACGGCCCGGGTTGCGCCGGCGGTCCCGGTTGTGTCTACAACAATGGCCCGCGCTGCGGAGACGGCTGGGGTTGGCATGGTCCCCGCCATGGCTACGGCCAGTATGGTTATGGCCCCAGTTGCCGCTGGTAAGCCTTAAGTTAGAATCCTTTACATGAGGATTCAGGCCCGCACCTCTGACTGCAGTCAATGCAGCAAGTTGGGTGCGGGTTTTTCATTTTTAGGAGCAAGCCACGTGACAAGAAGGTTCGAGAACGTGAGCCTTTTTGACGATACGCCCCCGATGTCCGGTCCCGTTGTTGCCGAGCCGGCCGATCGGGATCTTGTGCGTACGGCGCAGAAGCTGCCGCGCAACATCTATCTGGGAACGTCGAGCTGGAATTTTCCCGGGTGGAGAGGCATTGTTTGGTCGCATGCCTCCGGTTTGTCACAGCTTTCTCAACAGGGGTTGCCCGCATACTCCAAGTATCCGATTTTCCGAACGGTCGGCATTGACAGAGCCTTCTATCGGCCTTTGCAGAAAAGTGTCTATGCCGGTTTTGCCGATCAGGTGCCAGACGACTTTCGCTTTCTTGTCAAAGCGCCTCAGATCGTCTGCGACAGTGTGCTGCGTGATCACACGGGCAGGCCCATGCACGCCAATCCCGATTACCTTAACGCCGATCGGGCGCTCGAGGAGTTTGTGCTGCCCGCCGTGGAAGGACTTGGAAACAAAGCCGGCGTACTCGTTTTTGAGATGCCCAACATTCCGCGGCACGCCCTGATTGAGCGTCCTGCGCAATACTCAGCCATCGCCACGATGGCGGACTTCTTTTCCCAGATTAAGTCGAGGATGCCGACGCAATCCGTGACGCTTGCCGTCGAAATGCGCACGCGTGTGTTGCTTACGCCGCGCTGGGTAAAGGAAATGGCAAGCACCGGCGTGCGCCCCGTTTTGTCGCTTCATCCTTCGATGCCGAGCATCATGCGTCAAACCGATATGCTGAGGCTTTTTGATGCTCCGGGCGTTGAAGTCGGCCCTTGGCAGGCTGCCGGAGACATCGTTATTCGTTGGTCGCTCGCTGCCGGAGGCACCTACTCGGGACTTAAGCGCGATTGGGCGCCCTTTAACAGGATTCAACAGGAAGACATCGTGGCGCGAGAGGGCATCGTTTGGCTTTTAAAGCTTGCCAAAGCGTCCGGTGTGCGAGCTTTTGTTGTGGCCAATAACAAAGCCGAGGGCTGCGCGCCGCTTACCATGCGCGCCATTGCCGAGAGTTTGACCGGTACCTGGCAAAAAGCGAAGCCGGAGTAGCCGTACTTCGCTTCAGAGTGTTAACGACGAGGACCGCCGCCGGGACCGCCCGGACCTCCGCCGCCAGGCCCAGGGCCTCCGGGACCACCAGCTGGTCCACCGCCGGGACCGCCGGGAGGCGGACCGGGACGACGATGATGATGCGGACAACCTGTCAAAACCAATGCCGATAAGGCAATGGCTGCTGCCAGTAATGTGCGTCTCTTTTCCATACGTTATCCCTTGTTTGAAACACAGGAGGTATCGGCTTTCAAAGAGGATACCAAGTTGATTTTACGGGAGATTTTGGCTAATTTTGACGCGATCGGAGGCGAAATTCAGCGTTGCCGACGTTGAATAAAAAACAAAGTGGACTTCCGATTTTATCCAAAGTCAACTTTCGGATTTATCAGGATTCTTTGCTCACAGAGTTCGTTTCTCGAAGGACTGACTGAATTAGGACCAGACACTAATTGGGGCGTTTCTTGCCTCGGGCTCAAAGGTCACCCCTTCGGCGGGAGTACCGATTGTGATCCAGGCAACGAGTTTCTCGGACCGATCCTTACAGAAAGCCGCTTGAAGAATCGGGCTTTCAAGGATGGATCCCGAAAGTGTGATGGCGCCGAACCCTTGAACCTTGAGTGCCAACAGGAACTGCTCCAATGCGGCACCGGCAGAAATCAGGGATTCCGTAGCGTTGCCGTTGGCAGACAGGTTCACCACGAAGGCGACAAGCAAATAAAATAAACG
>ERZ791569.905-NODE-905-length-14027-cov-2.705268_pt1 | contig 14027 bp, 7 predicted proteins | sample MGYA00509973_ERZ791569 | MGnify/ENA primary metagenome ERZ791569 (study PRJEB30046, sample SAMN00791902) | human gut metagenome | study: EMG produced TPA metagenomics assembly of the A metagenome-wide association study of gut microbiota in type 2...
AATCCACTACAACCAATTATAAAAACATCACGCAGGAAGATTTCAAGGATTGGGCAATGAAAGACTATGCAACCAAAACAGGCAATACTCCTGCAAAGGCTGCACTCCTTGAAACAGTTGCCGAATCTCCCGTCAACATCGAATGCCGTGTCCGGCAGGTGCTGCCGCTCGGGACGCACGACATGTTCCTGGCCGAGGTGGTCGGCGTTCAGGCCGACGAGGCCTACATAGATCCGGCGACGGGGCGGTTCTGCCTCGAACGGGCCGATCCGATCGTCTACTCCCACGGCGAGTATTTCGCGCTGGGCGAGGCGTTGGGTCATTTCGGCTGGTCGGTGCGCAAAAAGAAAAAGGCGCCGAAGAGACGCTGATAGTTTCGATTCGCTCTGTTTTGGGGTCGTAACGACGCTTTTACCGGCCGGAAGGTTCTGCGGAACCATTTGCAATCCCGTGTTGCACCCGTTCTATTTTTTCCTATCTTTGTTCCATGAAAACAAGCCCGATAAGATACGCGCTGTTCGCCGCTTCGGCGATCCTGCTGCTGGCGGGATGCGTCAAGATGCCGAAACCGGGGACGCAGAATCCCGAGGAGCCGGACAATCCCGATTCCCCCCCCCGACGGAATACCTCTATCCCTTCGGCGATGAACCCGGGCAGATAACGGCCGAGATCGCGCTGTCGTTCGGGCCGGGGACCGATCTTTCGGCGGCGCGCATCGAAATTCCTCCCCTGAAATACAACAAGTCGCTGCTGCTGCTCCTGACGCAGGACGACTGCAAGCAGGCGGCTTTCTCGACCACGTGGGCCGCGATCAACGGACGTCCCCTTTCGGATACTTATTTCTACAATGCGCCGCATCTGCGCGGCGGGGATATGCCGCCCGATACCTACTCTTTCGGCAAGGCGCTGGGCTCGACCGACGGGACGGGACGCGAAGTGCGCTTCTCCTTTACCACCGCCATTTCCCCCGAGTGGGACTATATGGATGACAAGGCTGTGGTGCGGCCGGGCTTTACGGAGAATTATTACCGCTTTTTCATGCGGGCGGGGTTGATGTGGGACGATGTGATCGAGATGCTCAACTACGGGGTCGGAATCGCCTTCCACGATGTGAACACGCTGTCGGTCGATGTGCCCGACTCGATCCGTGCGCACTTCGTCTCCTCGCAGCGGATCGTCCTTGACCGCCTCGCGGGACGCGGCTGCAAGATGCTGATCGAACCCAACGGCAACAAGGCTTATGTCGCGGCGGCGGAGGGCTACGATCCGATCCAGACGATTTTCCTGCAGTCGGGCGGTGAGAAGCTCCGGCCTTTTGCCGTGAACGGCGATCTGCTGCGAACGCGCATCGAGCGGGGACTGTGGCTGCCGGCGGCGATTCCGGCGGTGATCGAGGCGCAGATGGCCCGACCCGTGGAAGAACGCGAAGCGGTGAATATCGGCGTGCACGGCACCGACCGTTCCTGGTCCGAGATGCTGCTGTGGCTCAACAACACCTACGGCCGGGATGGCGAGGATTGCCTGTGGATGCCTGCGGCCGAGGAGTATTTCGAATACAACTATCTGCGACATCATGCCGTCGTAAACGCGCGGGTGACGGAAAACACGCTCACGCTGACGGTCGAGATGCCCGGCGGACTCTATTTCTATTATCCTTCGCTGACGATCAATCTTCTGGGCGTCGATCCCGGAGCCTGCACGGCGGTCGGCGGCGGTGAGACGGTCACGGGGCTTTCGTGGGGCCGGGGCCGGACGGCGGATGACGGGGCGGAGGCGTTGATGGTCAATTTCGATTGCCGGCATGCCCTGGTCGCGCACGCCGAACATTTCGTGGCGGTTTACGAGGCCGACCCTTCGGCGGCGAACCGGGCCGACGCCCGCTATTTCGTGGCCATGCTCAAGGACTCCGACTGCAAGGCGAGACTTCTCAAACGGATAAAATAGACGCGGAAAAATAACGAAAAGGAGGCGAACGGAAAACGATTCGCCTCCTTTTTTTGTCATTAATGCGGCGGTTTCGCGAATAATCGCTATCTTGCGTAGCGTAAAATCCGGCCTCCCGCCTGCGTGGGGACCGAAGCCTTTGCCGACGAGGCGATCAACCGGAAATGGGATGAAGAAACTGCTTTTCGTGTTTGCGGGACTGGCCTTCGCACTGACGGCCGCCGCACAGGAATTCCGAATTACGCACGGGCCTTACCTGTGCGACATGTCGCAGGACGGAGTGACGGTGGTCTGGACCACCAGCAGGCCCGCGCTTTCGTGGGTCGAGGCGTCGCCCGCCGACAGCCTTGCGCCCGCACCGCCGCCGCGCCATTACCAGACCGTCGCCGGCCGCAAGCTGGCCGGCAGGATGCTGCACGCCGTTCGTGTCCGGGGGCTGCAACCCGGGACCGACTACCGTTACCGGATCTTTTCGCAGGAGGTTCTGTCGTGGCCCGACGTCAACAACGTCACCTATGGAAAGACTGTCGGCGCCGATGCGTCGCGGCGCCGGGCCTACGGGTTCCGTACCTTTCCGGCTGCGGGTTCCGGATGCTCGTTCCTCGTGCTGAACGACATCCACGGCAAGGCCGACGTCCTGACCCGGCTCTGCAAGCGCGTGGACTTTTCCGAACTGGGATTCGTGGCTTTCAACGGCGACATGTCGAGCAGCGTCGAGAGCGGGGAGCAGCTTTTCAAGGACTACCTCGACGCTTCGGCCGCGCTTTTCGCCGCCGGGACGCCGATTCTCTTCACCCGCGGCAACCACGAGACGCGCGGCGTCTTCGCCGACAGCCTCGGGGATTATTTTCCCGGGCGGGACGGGCGGTTCTACGGCATTTATCGCTACGGCGACGTCTGCATCCTGCTGCTCGACTGCGGCGAGGACAAGCCCGACGACCATGCGGAGTACAACGGGCTGGCCGATTACGACGCCTACCGCGCCGAGGAGTGCGCGTGGCTGAAAAAGGCCGTGCGCTCGGAGGAGTTCCTCACGGCGTCGGCGCGCATCGTCCTGCTCCATATCCCGCCTGCGGCCGGGGCCTGGCACGGGAGCGTCCACCTGAACGAACTCTTCGTGCCGGTGCTCAACGAGGCCGGGATCGACCTGATGCTCTGCGGCCACGACCACCGTTATTCGTTCCATCCCGCCGGGGAACGGGACGCGAAGTTCCCGATCGTGGTCAACGACAACCGAAGCTGCGTGCGCTGCGATGTCGCCGACAGCCTGATCCGCGTACGGATCGCCGGTCCCCGCGACAAGACGGTCCATACGCACGAATTTCCGCTGAAACCACAATTTCAACCATAACCTGAATCAATATGAAGAGACTCTTTTTTTCGCTGTGCGCCGTCGGTCTGTCGTGCGCGGCCTTCGGGGCGGGACCCGAGGTCAACATCGTTCCCAAACCCCTCTCGGTGACACCCGGCGCGGGGACGTTCACCGTAACCGCGTCGACCGTGATCGGCGTCGGCAAGAATGCCGAACTGCGCCGCTCGGCCCGGATTTTTGCCGGGGAGGTCGCGCCTGTCGTCGGAGGGGTGATGAAAACCGCCGCCGAGGGCGACGTCCGTCTGGCGGTGGACGGCTCGCTGGAGGCCGAGGCCTATACGCTCGCCGTGACTCCTTCGGGCGTCGAGGTGCGCGGCGGAACGCCGCAGGGCGTCTTCCACGGCCTGCAAAGCCTGCGCCAGCTGGTCATCGACGGCGAAGGCGTCGTGCCCGCCGTGACGGTCAGCGACAAACCCTATTTCGCCCACCGCGGGGGCATGCTCGATCCCTGCCGCCATTTCTGGACGGTGGACGAGGTCAAGGAGTATATCGACATCCTCGCCATGCACAAGCTCAACAAGTTCCACTGGCACCTGACCGACGATCAGGGCTGGCGTATCGAGATCAAAAAATACCCCGAGCTGACGCGCGTGGGATCGGTGCGCGGGGAGACGCTCATCGGCCACCATCACACCTCGAGCGAGTATGACAAGACGCCTCACGGCGGCTATTACACGCAGAAGCAGATCCGCGAGATCGTGAAATACGCCGCCGACCGCTATATCACGGTGATTCCCGAAATCGAGCTTCCGGGGCATGCCGTCGCGGCGCTCACCTCCTATCCGTGGCTGGGCTGCAAGGGCGAGGGCTACGAGGTGCGCCGGCGCTGGGGCATCAGCAAAGAGGTCTTCTGCCCGGGCAAGGAGACGACGTTCGAGTTTCTGCAGAACGTCTTCGCCGAGGTGCTCGAACTCTTTCCCTCGGAGTTCATCCACATCGGTGGCGACGAGTGTCCGAAGGACAGCTGGAAACAGTGCCCGCTGTGTCAGGAGCGCATCCGGACCGAGGGGCTGAAGGACGAGTTCGAGCTTCAGAGCTACACGGTGCGCCGCATGGAGAAGTGGCTCCGCGAGCACGGCCGGAAGATCATCGGCTGGGACGAGATTCTCGAAGGCGGCGTTTCGCCCACGGCGACCGTCATGTCGTGGCGCGGCTCGAAGGGCGGCATTGCGGCGGCCAAGGCCGGCAACCACGTCATCATGGCGCCCAATGTCCATTGCTACCTGGACTACTACCAGACCAAGACCCCGACGAAGGAGCCGATGGCCATCGGCGGCTATGTCCCGATGCGCAAGGTCTACGAACTGGACCCCTACGACCAGCTTACGCCCGGGGAGCGTGCCTACATCCTCGGCGTGCAGGGCAACCTGTGGACCGAGTATATCGCCACGTTCCCGCACCTGAAGCACATGCTGCTGCCGCGTCTGGCCGCCATCGCCGAGGTGGGCTGGTCCTACGACCGCAAGGATTTCGACGACTTCAAACACCGCATGAACTCCCTGCGCAAGTGCTACGATGCCGCAGGGCTGAACTACGCCACCTATTTCTTCGAAGGCAAGGACGAATAGCCGTCCGGTCCGTAAAAACATCCCCGTAATGCGCATGCATTACGGGGATGTTCCGTTATTTCAGGGCCGTGTCGTTCAGTTTCCGGCCGGCGTCTGCCCGACGACCTCGACCCATTCGCCCTTCCGGAGCGCCCGCACCGAGTTGTCGTACATCGCCTCGCAGCAGACCGAGGGGAGGTAGTAGCGGCCCTTGTAGGTCGCCGTGAGTTTGATCGGGATCTCCTTGCTTTCGCCGCTCCGGAGGTCGAAGTAGCTCAAAACCCGGTCGTCGCGGATGTCCTGGTAGGTGACCGTCGAAAGGTCCCGTTCGGAGGTGATCTCCCAGCCTGCCGGGACGATGTGCGTCAGGGCCAGGTCGGCGTAACGCTCGTAGCCGCTGGTGTTCGTGACCGTCACCACGGCGTAGAAGTCCGTCGACACGGCGACCGACCGCGGGTCGAGCGGCGCGCCGTTCATGTCCCGGTAGCGGACGTCGATCTTCAGGCCGCTTGCGGCTTCCGCCTCCTCGCCCTTGCCGGGCGTGTAGCTCTGGCTCACGACCAGATGGAGGCTGCCCGTGCCGGTGTTCCTCACTTCGGTTGGGGCGGTGAGCGGCATGGAGGCGATCGACTTGGCGCTTCGGATCGGTTCCCGGCCGATCCGGGCGTCGATCCCCGTCTGTCCCGTGGAGGCGAAATTCGCCAGCGTGTTGAGCATCCAGGCCGTCGACTGCGTACTTAACCACTTGTCCTTCTTCAGGATGTCGGACATTTTGAGGGCCGTGCGGAACGCCGCTTCGCGCTGTCCGAGCAGCGTCTGCGTCATCAGCACGATCGCCATCTGCCGTTCGGGACTGTTATAGGTCCCGTCGTAGGGGTCGGCCTTCGGAGCCGCCGTGCCGGCGGTCTGTGCGGTCAGCTCTTCGGCCACCTTCCGGTTGCCGTCGAGGGCGTAGGCTGCGGCCAGCAGCCATCGCGCGTCGCTGCCGGCCTGCGCCGACCTCTCCCGCAGGCGGTTCATGGCGCCCCGGTCGGGCGTGCCGGCCAGTGCGAGGACGTATTGTGCGTAGGCCAGCGTCAGCGGATTGTCGAAGGTGTTGCCGCGCAGGTATTTGAGTGCGCGTTCGAGCGTCGTCCGGTCGACGGCGTAGCCGTATTTCGCGGCTTCGGCCATGAAATGGACCGCATAGGCCGTGCCCCACTCCGAAGGCGAGGTTCCGCCGCTCCAGTAGGCGAATGCGCCGTTGGAGAGCTGATAGCCGCCCAGCCGCGACAGGACGCTCTTGATATTGCGGTCGATGTCCTGCAACATCTCTTCGTCGCACTCGGCTATGGAGTGTAGGTAGAGTTGCGGGAAGGCTCCCGAGGTGATCTGCTCGATGCAGCCGTGGGGGTAGCGCACGAGGTATTCGAGGCGGCGCGAAAGGTCGATCGGAGGAATCGACGAAAGCTCCAGACGGGCCGTTCCGGAGGCTTTCAGGGGCTTGACGGAGACCGTTTCGCCCGGCTGGAGGATGTGCTCTTCCGAGGTCGTGACGTAGGGATTCGGCTCCCGCACGTCGATCTCGATCTCCGAGGCGGAGTTGTCGCCGGAAGAGGCCGCCGTGACGCGGACCTTCCCGATTCCGGTCTGCCGGCCCGCCTTGAGCCGGAAGGTGACGACCTGTTCGCCCTCGTCGCCGAGGACGACGCTCCGGCTCTGCGGCCCGACCACGGAGAACGCTTCGTTCACGCTCACCCGGACGTCGGTTTTACCGACCCCTTTTTCGAGGGCGAAGACCGTGACCGGAAGTTCGATCTCCTCCTCCGTGGAGACCACGCGGGGCAGGGTCGCCTGCACCAGGAGCGGTTTTTTCACGGCGACCTCTTTCGCCGCGGAGCCGAAGGCGCGGCCGTTGGACGCTACGACCATCACGCGCACCGACCCGAAGTAGGGCGGCAGCGCGATCTTGTGGGTGTTGGTCTTCCCGGCGCCCAGCTTCTCGGCGCCGAGGAACCGCACGACGGGTTTGAACCGCTGCGCCCGGAGCGCTCCGGTGTTCGGCTGCTCGGCGTCGCCGCCGATGGCGAACAGCTGCTCGATGCGGCCGCCGTAGGCGCCGATGACATGGTCGAACAGGTCCCACGTGCGGACGCCCAGCGCTTCGGTGGCGTTGAAATAGAGGTAGGGGTCGGGCGTCCTGAAACGCGTCAGCCCCAGCAGTCCCTCGTCGACCAGCGCCAGCACGTAGCTCATCCGCCTGCCGTTCCGCTCGCGGACCCGGATCGTGATTTCCGACTCGGGTTTCACCGATTCGGGCATCTCGACGACGGGCGCCAGGCGCGTGCCGGCGTCCTCGACCGGAAGCCGCAGAACGCCGAACAGCCTAATCGGCGCGTCGTTGAGCGTGTTGCCGTGGGGTTGGACGAGGGTCACCGAGACGTAGACGTTCGGGGCCATGCCCTCCCTGACGGGAATCTCGAAGGAGGTCTGCCGGTCGGTGCATGCTATCCAGCGGCTTTCGCGGACGAAGCTGCCGCTCTCGACGCTCACCAAGGCCCGGGCGCCCGGGGACGAAGGAATGGTGATCTTCGCCTTGTCGCCCGGCACGTATTTGTCCTTGTCGCGGGCGATGGCCAGGCGTGTCGCGGCGTCGGTCACCGAGGAGATGCCGCCCCGGTGATCGGACGACGACACGCAGACGACGCACGTCGCCGAATGCGCCTGTCGCGCGCCCGTCACGCGGATGAGGTAGTAGCCGTAATCGCCCGCGCTCCAGCGCATCGTGACCTGTCCCGTGCCGTTCGAGAGGGTGGCCCGCAGGGTTTTGTACTGGGCGTTGAGCGCGCTTTTGGCGTAGCGGGCCTGGGAAGCCGCTGACGAGGCGTCCCACCACCAGTAGGAACTCATCCTGTAAACCGTCACGGTCGCCTCCTCCGTGCCCGTCGCGGGACGGCCCCGGGCGTCGAGCAGGACGAGCCGCAGCGCATGGTCGCGTTTGCTGTCGAGGTACTCCTCGCCCCAGTCGCTTTGTTGGGCGGTTACGCCGATTCCGAAATAGGCGTCGTAGGGCGAGACGGCCGCGATCTGCTGGTCGACGCTGAAATCGCCGCTCTTTTCGAAGACCTTGACGGTGAATTTGCCGTTCAGCATCCCCGGACTCAACCCTTCCAGCGAGGAGAGCCGGTCGGTGGTCAGTTGCAGCGCGCCGTCGGTGCCGGTCGTGCCGGAGACGATCTCCCGCTCCTCGGGGGCGAACTGCTTCGTGGCGTCGTCGAACGAATAGTCGGGGTAACCCTTGAAGCGCGTCGGAATCTGCGACAGCTGCGCCTGGAGCGTGACTTTCGATCCTGCGGCCGGTGCGCCGTGCAGCCACCGGGCCGTCAGCCGGCCGGTGAACTCCTTCGCGTCGACGGTCTGTCCGTCGCCGAGGCGCATCTCGATCTTCATCCGGTTGGGCTTGACGGCGTCCACGCGGATGTTTTTCTCGAACGTCGCGCCGCCGAAGGTCGCCTTCGCGCGCCAGATTCCCGTGGGGGAGGCGGGCGTCGTCCGTAATTTGAACGTATGGATTCCGTCCGTGGAACCGCTGCTGACCGCCGACTGCACCAACTGCCCGTTGGGGTTGTAGAACTCCAGCGACGCCGGGTGGTTCTCCGGCAGCGGGTTGTCCGAGGCGACGATCAGCGTGAGGTAAATTTCGTCGCCCGGGCGCCAGACGCCCCGTTCGCCGAACAGATAGCCCTTTATCCCCTTCGTGTCGGTCGTGCCGCCCACGTCGAAATTGCTCAACGAAAGCGCCGCGCCCCGCTCCACCCGGACGAAGGCCGCGTCGCCGTTAGCCTCGGCCAGCACCGTGTAGGGTTCGTCCCCGCATTTCAGCACGGCGCGTCCTTCGGAGTCGGTGACGGCTTCGGCCAGCTGCTGGTTCTGGCGGTCGTAGGCCCGGACCTTGCAGCTGCCTTTCGGGCGCGCCGAGACCAGGTCGGTGGTGTAGACGATCAGCTCCCCGTCGCCGCTGCTCTTGCAGATGATGCCGATGTCGGACTGGATGACGACCTTCGACCGCTCGGCGTAGGTCCGGTAGTCGCCGAAATAGTAGTCGTAATCGTTGCTCTCGACCGGAATCAGCGGGTCGACGCCCTTGATTTCGAGCAGGTACATCGACTTCCGGCTGTCGGTGATCAGGCGGCTGAGGTCGAGCGAGTAGCTGTTGGTGCGGTCGAGCCGCGTCGAGGCCTTGTCTCCGAGGTCGATGGTCGTGTCGCGGACGATGCGGGAGACGTACTCCATGTCGGAGAAATAGGTGTCGCCGTAGTAGTTCCGCTGGAAGAATTGCAGCAGGTTGTTGGCGAAGATCTTCCGCACGCGCACCCGCGCCCGGGCGAAGTTCACCGATTCGAACAGCAGGCTCATGCGGTTGGACGAGGGCAGGATGGAGCCTTTGCCCGTGAAGCGGATCGCGGGGGCCTGCGAGGGCAGCGCCGCGGTGAAGGTGTAGCTTTCGTCGAGTCGGCGCCCCGCCTTGTTCTGCACCTCGCGGCTGATTTCGACCTCGTAGTTCCCCGTGAGTTGCGTTTCGGGGTAGATGTAGAGGCGGTTCCGGTCGACCGAGGTCCGGAATTTCGGGTCGAAGCGGATCAGGTTCCTGAAATCCTGGTTGGGTTTGAGCGGCTCGGAGAAGGTGACGACCACGGCCAGCGGCTCGGTCTGCACGGTGTGGTCCAGTACGATGTATTCGCCCTTGCGGGGGACCTCCATCTCGACGTTCCGCTTCGGGTCGAGGTCGAAGTCGAGGGTCAGCTTGTAGCTTTCGTCGCTGCGGGTCGGGATGTTTTCGACCCGGTATTTGTGGACCGTGCCGTCCTCCGAATGGGTCCAGGTCACTTCGGGTTTCAGAAGTCCCTTGATCTTGAGCCGCTGCTCCACGTAGTCGTCGGCGGCGTAATCCGACGAGACCGTTTCGCCGACCAGCACGTAGTATTTCAGGTCGTCGCTCTGCTGCAACCAGCAGGGGTTGTAGGAGAAACGCAGTTTCGGCGTCGAGAATTCGAACTCGGCGACGCCTTTGGCCTTTCCGCCGGTGAGTTTCGATGCGTCGAGCGCCACCTTGTAGCGGGTGTCGCTCTTCAGGGGCGATTTCGGGACGATGCGCAGCGTCCGCACGCCCAGCCGGGAAACTTCGACGTCGGCCGACGGGGTGAACGATACGGCGTCCTCCAGATCGTCTTCGGCCAGTTCGACGCCCTCGCGCAGGGTCACCTGAACCGGCATCCGGACGCCCGACAGTCCGTTGGTCGACGACTCGACGATGTCGCTCGCCGGGCGGCTGCATGCGGCGGACAGCAGGACGATGAGGGCAAACAATGCGGCGCGGAATGGTTTCATGGTGCGTTTTTTTAGGTAACTTTGCGTTGGATACGGCGGGGTGCGCATATCTTTCACCAAAGATATATAAAATATGTCAAAAATGATGTCGAAAAAAAGAATCTGCCTCCTCGCGGTCGGGCTTACCCTGCTGCTCGCCGCGGGCTTTTTCCTCGCCCTGCCGCGGACGCTCCTCGACGAGCCGTTCTCCGCGACGGTGTGGAGCCGCGACGGGCGGCTTCTTTCGGCGAAGGTCGCCCCCGACGGGCAGTGGCGGTTCTTTCCGACGGACAGCGTGCCCGGGAAGTTCCGCACCGCAATCACGACCTACGAGGACAAGCGTTTCGACCGCCATTTCGGAGTCGATCCGCTGGCGCTGGCGCGCGCCGTGGGGCAGAACCTCGCGGCGGGGCGGATCGAGAGCGGCGCCAGCACGCTCACGATGCAGACCATCCGTTTGAGCCGCGGCGGGAAGCCCCGGACCTTTGGCGAAAAGTTCGTCGAAGCGGTGCTGGCGCTGCGGCTCGAAATGCGGTGCAGTAAGGAGGAGATCCTGGCCCTGTATGCCGCCCATGCGCCCTTCGGCGGCAACGTCGTGGGGCTGGAGAGCGCTTCGTGGTACTATTTCGGCCGCAGTGCGCGGGACCTTTCGTGGGCCGAAAGCGCCCTGCTCGCCGTGCTGCCCAACGCGCCTTCGCTGATCCACATGAAGCGCAACCGCGAACGGCTGCGCGAGAAGCGCGACAGGCTGCTCGACCGCATCCGGAGCGGCGGGCACATCGACTCCCTGACGTGCGCCCTGGCCAAGCTGGAGCCGCTGCCCGAAGCTCCCGAACCGATGCCGATGGAGGCGATGCACCTGCTGGGCAAGATGCGCACGGGGGCGCTGCGCTCGACGCTCGACGCCGACCTTCAGGGGCGGGTGAACGCGCTGGCGCGGCGTTACAATGCGCAGTACCGGGGCAACCGGATTAACAACCTGGCCGTCGTGGTGATGGACGTGCGGAGCGGGGAGGTGCTGGCCTATGCCGGCAACGTCTACGACCCCGGGGACCGGAGTGCGGGAACCGGCGTCGACGTCATCCCCGCGCGGCGCAGCAGCGGCAGCGTGCTCAAACCGATCCTCTACGCCGGGATGCTCGACGACGGCACGGCGCTTCCGACGATGCTTTTCCCCGACGTGCCGACCTATTACAGGGATTTCACGCCGCAGAACTACAACCGCACGTTCGACGGCGCGGTTCCCGCCGACCGGGTGGTCGAGCGTTCGCTCAACGTCCCGTCGGTGCGGATGCTCGACAAATACGGCCGGGAGAATTTTCTGTCGCTGGTGCAGGGGCTGGGTTTCCGCACGATCGACCGCAGCGCCGACCATTACGGGCTGTCGCTGATTCTGGGCGGCGCGGAGATCTCGCTGTGGGACCTCACGGCCGCCTATATGCTGATGGCGGCCAAACTCGGCGGGCAGGAGACGATCCGCCGGCCGCACTACGACGCGTCGTCGGCCGAGACCGTTGCGGCCGGCGACATTCCCCTCTCGCGGGGTGCGCTGTGGCTGATGTTCGAGGCGATCAGCCGCGTCACGCGCCCCGAGGAGGAGGGCGAGTGGCAGTATTTCGCCTCGTCGAAGAAGATCGGCTGGAAGACCGGGACGAGCTACGGCAACCGCGACGCATGGGCCGTCGGGGCGACGCCCGACTACGCCGTGGGCGTCTGGGTCGGGAACTGTTCGGGCGAAGGGCGGCCGCTGATGACGGGCGTGGGGTACGCTGCGCCCGTCCTGTTCGAGGTGTTCGGCCTGCTGCCCGGGAGCGAGTGGTTCGCAGAGCCTTACGATGACCTGGAACCCGCCGTGGTCTGCCGCCAGAGCGGATTTCTGGCCTCGCAGGTGTGCCCCGACCGCGATACGCTGATGATTCCGCGGACTGCCGCCCCGGGCGAGGTCTGCCCCTATCACCGGATCGTCAATTTGAGTCCCGACCTGAAATACCGCGTGACGACCGACTGCTGCGATCCGGCCCGCATCGTCCGCAGGCCGATGTTCATTCTGCCGCCCGCGCAGGAGTGGTACTACCGGAGACAGCATCCGGACTACCGCCCGCTGCCGCCGCTGCACCCCGGCCTGTCGGGCCGCGGGGCGGGAAACGACCCCATCGAGATCATCTATCCGCAGCCGGGGCGCGTGCTGGTGGCCCCGAAGTCGCTCGAAGGCCGGCAGCAGAGCCTCGTCTTCACGGCCGTGCACCGCGACCGCAACGCCGTGCTGTTCTGGCATCTCGACGACCGGTATCTCGGCGCGACCTCGCTGGAGCACAAACTTTCGGTCCGGCCCGCTCCCGGGCGTCACCGCCTGACGGTGATCGACGAGCACGGGGCCTCCCGAAGCGTCGCGTTCAGCTGCCGGTAGGGCGGATTTCCGGCGCAGGGCGTCTTCGCCTGACGGATGCCCGCAGACAATCCGGCGTTCCGGGTCCGACGGAAAACGCCGCAGCAAGGGATGATCCCCTGCTGCGGCGTTCGTGTGTTTCCACCGGGGCGGGCATTATTTCACCCCGAAGCGGTAGATGCAGACCTGTGTGTATTCTTCGCCCGGACGCAGTACGGTCGAGGGGAAGTTGTCGTGGTTGGGGCTGTCGGGATACTTCTGCGTTTCGAGCGCCAGCGATTCGCGGTAGCGCAGCGGTTTGCCGTATTTGCCGTTCGCTTTGCCGTCGAAGAAGTTGCCGCTGTAGAACTGCATGGCGGGCTGGTCGGTCAGCACCTCGATCGTGCGGCCCGAAGCGGGTTCCCAGACCGTGGCCGCCGGCTCGATGCCGTCCGCGGTCTTGCGGTCGAGGACCCAGTTGTGGTCGTAGCCCGCGCCGTTGCGCAGCTGCTCGTTGTCGGCGCCGATGCGCTCGCCGATGGCGTGCGGCTGGCGGAAGTCGAAGGGCGTGCCCGTGACGTCGGCGATCTCTCCGGTGGGGATCAGCACCGAGTCGACCGGCGTGGTGTGGCTGGCGTTGATGGTCATGACGTGGTCGAGGATCGTGCCGTTACCCTCGCCCTTGAGGTTGAAGAAGGGGTGGTGCGAGAGATTCACCACGGTCGGCTTGTCGGTCGTGGCGCTGTAGTCGATCCGGAATTCGTTTTCGGGCGTGAGCGAGTAGGTCATCTCGATTTGCAGGTTGCCCGGAAAACCCTCCTGCCCGTCGGCGTGGAGGTACTTCATCACCAGCTGGTCTTCCGAGGCCGAAACCACGTCCCAGACCACGCGGTCCAGGCCGTCGATTCCGCCGTGGAGCGTCTGGCCGTTGTTGTTGATCGGCAGGTTGTACTCCGTGCCGTCGAGCGTGAAGCTGCCCTTGGCGATGCGGTTGGCGTAGGGTCCCACGACCGCGCCGAGGAAGCGTTCGCCGTCATTGTTGATGTAACGGTCGATCGTCTCGTAGCCGAGCACGATGTCTTCGTAGTCGCCCGCGCGGTCGGGAGTCCAGAGCGACACGACGCGGGCGCCGTAGTTGGTGACCTGCATGGTCACGTCGCCCGCGCGGAGCGTGTAGATTCCGACGGGTTTGCCGTCCGCTTCCGTCTGGAAGGCTTCGTTGCTGAAGAGGGTGATTTTCGGCTCCTGGCTTCCGCAGGCGGCCAGCAGCAGGCCGCAGAGCAGGGGGAGGAGGCGTCTCATCGTTTGCGGGTGTGGAATTTGGGTCGGATGTCCAGAAAGATTTCGTAGTTGAGGCGGGGCATGGGGCGCGAGAGCACGGTGACGTACTCGACGTTGAAGAGGTTGCGCACCACCCCTTTGAGCGACAGATCGGCCCATCGCAGCGCGAAGG
>ERZ791569.909-NODE-909-length-13975-cov-8.540158_pt1 | contig 13975 bp, 9 predicted proteins | sample MGYA00509973_ERZ791569 | MGnify/ENA primary metagenome ERZ791569 (study PRJEB30046, sample SAMN00791902) | human gut metagenome | study: EMG produced TPA metagenomics assembly of the A metagenome-wide association study of gut microbiota in type 2...
ACCGTTTGGGTATTCCTGTATTTGCTATCGTTGATACAAACTCAGATCCTTCAAACGTAGATTTCGTAATTCCTGCAAATGATGACGCTACTAAATCTGTAGAAGTTATCTTGGATGCTTGCTGCGCTGCTATGGCAGAAGGTTTGGAAGAAAGAAAAGCTGAAAAAGTAGATATGGAAGCTGCTGGTGAAAATGCACCAAAAGCAGCTAAGAAGAAAACTACTAAAGCACGCATGGATAAGGCTGAAGAAGACGCAATCAATGCTGCTAAAGCTGCCGCTTTCATCGGTAAAGACGAAGAAGCTTAATATACTTTAAGTTGAGAGTTGAGAGTTGAAAGTTGAGAGTTACTATATAAAAGCAATTCTCAACTCTCTGTTCTCAGCTCTCATTTGCTTTATAATAGATTTATTTATTAACTCAATAAAAAGAAATTACTATGGCTGTAAGTATGGCTGATATCACCAAGCTTCGTAAAATGACTGGAGCTGGTATGATGGACTGTAAAAACGCTTTGACTGAATCAGAAGGCGATTTCGACAAAGCAGTGGAAATTATCCGTAAGAAAGGACAGGCTGTTGCTGCAAAACGTTCTGACCGTGAAACTTCAGAAGGTTGTGTATTGGCAAAATCAACAGGTGACTATGCTGCTATGATTGCTTTGAAGTGTGAAACTGACTTCGTTGCTAAAAATGCAGATTTCGTTGCTTTGACTCAAGCTATCCTTGACGCTGCTATCGCTAACAAGTGTCAGACTTTGGATGATGTAAAAGCTCTTCCGATGGGTAGCGGTACTATCGCTGATGCTATCGTTGAACGTAGCGGTATCACTGGTGAAAAGACTGAATTGGATGGCTATTTCTTCGTTTCTGGTGCTTGCACTGCTGTTTACAACCACATGAACAAGAATCAGCTTTGTACAATTGTATCTTTCAACAAAGTTTGCGATGAAAAAGTTGCTCACGAAATCTGTATGCAGATTGCAGCTATGAACCCGATCGCTATCGACGAAGCAGGCGTTCCTGAATCAGTAAAACAAGAGGAAATCAACGTTGCTATCGAAAAGACTAAAGCTGAACAGGTACAGAAGGCTGTAGAAGCTGCTTTGAAGAAAGCTGGCATCAATCCTGCTCATGTAGACAGCGAAGAACACATGGAAAGCAACATGGCTAAGGGATGGATCACTGCTGAAGACGTAGCTAAAGCAAAAGAAATTAAGGAAACTGTAGCTGCTGAAAAGGCTGCTAACCTGCCTCAGGCTATGATCGAAAATATCGCTAAAGGTCGTTTGGGCAAATTCTTGAAAGAAGTTTGTCTGTTGAACCAAGAAAGCATTATGGATCCGAAGAAGAATGTAGCAGAAGTATTGAAAGCTGCAGATCCTGAATTGGCTATCACAGAATTCAAACGTTTCACTTTGCGTGCTGAATAATAACTTCTTCTCTGAGAAGTATTAAAATATAAAGTCATCTATTTCCTTTTGTAGAGAAATAGATGACTTTTTTAATTTTATTTTTTTACAAAGAATATATATAGTATTGAACAAACTTTGTTGCATAGAATGTTGTATGAAATTTCTATACAACTCCTATCTGTAAAAAAAGATCCTTTTATGTCCTTCAGTTCTTCATTCATTCATAATGTCGTAAAAGGATTTTTATGAGGTTCCTCTAGAAATATTAAGTATATATAATGGAAGACTTTGTATAAATTTTCTAACTTTTCCATCTTCTTTCTGGGAGTTTTTTCGTTATTTTTGCAATACAACAGTATAAAATAAAAATTATGATAGACGAACTATTAGAATACAATCGTGCATTTGTGGGGAAAAAAGGTTACGAAAAGTATTTAACGAATAAATATCCTGACAAAAAGATTGCTATTGTCACTTGTATGGATACCCGTTTGGTTGAATTGATTCCGGCTGCTCTTGGATTGAAAAATGGTGATGTAAAAATGATAAAAAATGCTGGAGGTACGATAACTCATCCCTTTGGAAGTGTAATGCGTAGTTTGCTGGTGGGTATTTATGAACTTGGGGTAGAAGAGGTGATGATAATCGGGCATACAGATTGTGGTGCACAGCACATGGATAGTAAGGTAATGCTCCGGCATATTAAGGAACACGGGGTAACTGATGAACAATTGGAAATGATGCAGTATTGCAATGTTGATTTACATTCTTGGTTGAGTGGCTTCGATAATGTGGAACAGTCTGTCAGAGGAAGTGTTCATTTGGTGAAGCATCATCCACTAGTACCTAAGGATGTCACTGTCCGTGGATTTATCATTGATTCGCAGACTGGAGAGTTGACTGAGTTTAAGAATATTGATTAAAGAGTCTGGCTTTTTCCTATATCAATCATAGGTGTAAAGAAATATTAGCGTTTGAGATAAAGAGAAGGATATATTAAAATGATTATTGGGAGTTTAGCTCGTAATTCTCTGATAAAGAAATAGCCGCATCAAATTGATGATACGGCTATTTGTATTAATAGGATGTCTTGATATTCAGCTAAAAATTACTTTCCAGAACGTGATTTTAGAAGACTATAGTGTTGGTAACTGTAAGATTACCGTTCTGCTTCTATTGTATAAGTGAAACTGTCTGCGCGATAGTAACCTATGTTATATTCTATAGGTACTTGATTGACGTCATATACAAAGCGTTCACGAATTAGTATTGGATCTGTTGTTTTTATATCAAGTTTTTCAGCTATGCGTTCTCCTGCCAGACTTGCAGATATTTTTTCTTTGCTGGTTTTTACAATAATGCCATAATCTTTTTCCAGCAACTCATATAGAGGACGTGTAAAATCCTCTTCTCCTGTAAGTGGTATTTTAGGATTAAAATAAGAAATGAAATATACGAAAGGATATTCTTTCTTTCCTCTTACTCTTTCTAGTACAATACATTTTACTGCATGCTCAGGATCAATATTGAAGAAATTACAAATTTCTTCTGATGGCTTTTTCCAACTGATATGAAGTTCAAAATTACGTATTTCGATACCGAGCATCTTCATCTCTTGTGAAAAGCTCAACCAATTTTTTACTCCGCCTACTATGCCTTTTTGAGCAACTTTTGTGCCAACACCTTTTTTGCGTATCAACAAACCTTCAAATACCAATTTATTGATAGCTTGTCTGAGTGTATTGCGCGAAATATTTAATCTTTCGGATAAATCAACTTCGTTAGGAAGAAATTTTCCATTTTTATACTCCTCTGATTCAATAAGCTTTCGAAGTATCTCTTCAGCTTGCACATGCAAGGGTTTGCTGCTGGCATGATCTAATTTCATATGTGCGATAGTTTTATTCTTCTGCAAATATAATAGAAAAAAACTTCTTAAACTATTGTTGGATGTAAAATCTTATTTGTATATTTGCACAATATATGTTATGTATGAACAAATATATAATTTCTAGTAGCCTTATGAACCTTAATTAAGGTTGAGATTATGAGAAAAATCAATTTGTAGGCAATTAAATTTAATAAATGAATAGACACATGAACATTAGTTTGAAAAAAGTTTTTCTTTTGTTTTTGGGGGTATTTTCATTTTTTTCTTGCAAAAATGAAAAAAACACCGTTGTAGAAAATTTATCTCAGTATGTAGAGCCACGTATTGGTACGGCTCATTGTCGTTGGTTTCATTTTGCACCTGGAGCAATGCCATTCGGTATGGCAAAACCTGCTCCTTCTACTAATGGTAGTCTTGGAAATAAGTCCGGTTGGGAGGCTACTGGCTATGATTATCGTGATAATACTATTGAAGGTTTTCCTTGTTTGCATGAGTTTCAGATTGGAGGAATATCGTTGATGCCAACTGTCGGAGAACTGCTTACTGTGCCAGGATTGCCTTCTGATACTATTAAGACGGGATATCGTTCTCGTTTCAGTCATGAAAATGAGGTGGTTAAGCCAGGATATTATTCAGTACTGTTGGATGATTATCAGATTCAGGCAGAGCTGACAGCTACAGAGCGTGTTGCTTTTCAACGCTTTACTTTCCCGCAAGGTCAGGAAAAACATATATTATTTAATATAGGTAACCGACAGGGAGAAAGTGGAGCTGTTAAGGATGCTTATGTAGTTTATAATCAGGATGGAAGAGTTGAAGGATGGGTGATAACAGAGCCTGAATATGTAAAGAAATACCAGCCAGGAGCAGTTGTACCTTTGTATTTTTCCGCTGTACTTGACAAACAACCGCTCAATTATGGTGCATATAATGGAAATGTCCAACAGTCAGGTGTTCGTGAGTCAAAAGGTGTAGGAGCTGGCATGTATTTTTCTTTTGCTCCAGAAAATCAGGAAGTCGTAACTGCTAAGATAGGCTTATCATATACTTCAGTCGAAAATGCCAGGTTAAATTTACAGCAAGAAGCTTCAGATTTAGACTTTGATCGTGCTAAAGAACGTGCACAAGCTACTTGGGAGGACTATTTAGGACGCATACGGGTTGAAACGGAATGTAGGGAAGATAAAGTGAAGTTCTATACCGGACTTTATCACGCCTTGTTGGGACGTGGTTTGGCAAGCGATGTAAATGGAGCTTATCCTCGGAATGATGGTTCTGTGGGGCAGTTACCTATGAAGGAAGGTACTCCTTTATATAATATTTATAATACAGATGCCGCATGGGGAGCCCAATGGAACTTGTCTCAGCTGTGGATATTGGCTTATCCGGAATATATGTCAGAATATATAAGCAGCCATTTGCAGGCATATAAAGATGCTGGTTGGCTTGCTGATGGATTGGCTAATAACCGTTATGTTTCTGGTGTAGGAACTAATTTGTTGAGTACGATTATAGCTGGCGCTTATGAATGTGGAATTCGTGACTTTGATACGAAAACAGCTTATGAAGCATGTCTGAAAAATGAATTGGAAGGTAAGAACAGACCTTTTGGAGCAGGAAAAGTAAATACGACAGAGTTTGTCAAGTATGGATATGTTCCTCATCAGGATGCAGGTGAAGGCTATCATGAAACCTTTATGTTTTCAGCATCACATACGTTGGAGTATTCTTATAGTGCCTGGGCTGTTGCACAGTGGGCTAAGCAGTTAGGTGATGAAGCTCACTATAGTCAGCTGATGGATTTGTCAAAAGGATGGGAACGCCTTTATGACTCTTCATGCAATTTTATTCGTCCGAAAAAAGCAGATGGAAAATTTGTAGATAGTTTTGACCCTATGCAGGTTTGGCGAGGTTTTCAGGAAGGTAATGCTTGGCAATATACTTTTTATGTGCCGCACGATGTAAAAAGCTTAGTGGCTAAAATGGGTGCAGATGAATTTAATCTACGTCTGGACAGTATCTTTACGATTTCTCAAAAGAAGATTTTTAGTGGTGGAACAGAAGTCGGTGCTTTTGCAGGATTACAAACTTTATATAATCAGGGTAATCAGCCTTGCTTACATATCTCGTGGCTTTTTAATGAATCTGGTCGCCCGTCGCTGACACAGAAATGGGTTCGTGCAATCTTGAATGAATTTTATGGCACAGATGGTATTCATGGATATGGATATGGTCAGGATGAAGATCAGGGACAACTAGGAGCGTGGTATGTGATTTCATCTATTGGACTGTTTGATGTGAAAGGACTGACGGATGAGAATCCTTCTTTCGCCCTGGGAGCTCCTCTGTTTGATAAAGTAACTATTCGTTTAAGCGATAAATATTATTCAGGAAAAGAGTTCGTTATCACGACTTCAGGGAATGAAAAGGGAACTTCTTATGTGCAGCAATATTCTTTAAATGGACAACAGTTGCACGAACCTCGTATCCCATTCTATGAAATTGTAAAAGGTGGACGTTTGGATATTCAGATGGGGAATTCTCCAAAGGATAATTATTAAAAACCATCGCTTAAATTTAATAGTGTTTGCTTGTGAAAAAGTAAACTGATAAAATAGTATTTATATGAATATAAGACGATTATTAGGAGCAGGTGTGATATGGTTGGGAATGTCTGTTCCAGCAATAGCATCTTTAGTGATAAAAAATGTGGAAATCACATCTCTTCCGGCTTTATATAAGTCGGATAGTGGTTTACAGCAGCGAATTTGGATAAACATTGTGCATGAAGGGGATGTTGAGCCTATAGTTCTTCAGTTGGGTGAAGTTACTAAAAAGGTGAAACTGCATTCCGGAGAGAATAATTTTTATATAGAAATTCCAGAGGTAAGTCAAGCACAGGAAGATGTATTGACTGTGAAGCAAGGTAGAGAAATACTTTATACTGAACCTATAAAGATAAATCCGGTCCGTCATTGGCAAATGAATCTGGTGCAACATACACACACAGACATTGGCTATACCCGTTCTCAAATGGAAATATTGGCGGAACATTTACGTTATATTGATTATGCACTGGATTATTGTGACGCTACCGATAATTATCCGGAGTCGGCAAAGTTTCGTTGGACTTGTGAAATTTCATGGGCTGTCAGCGAATATTTAAAATGCCGTCCGGCGGAGCAGATTGCGCGCTTGAAACAAAGAGTCAAAGAGGGGCGTATCGAGCTTGCTACGATGTATCTTAATTTTGACGAATTGCCAGATGAGCAAACTTTGGCTGCATCATTGGCTCCTCTTAAGCAGTTCCGTCAGCATGGAATGCGTGCGGAGTTGGCGATGCAAGATGATGTAAATGGTATCGGTTGGTGCTTTAGTGAATATTTTGCTGATGCGGGAGTGAAATATTTGAATATGGGTACCCATGGACATCGTGCTCTGATTTGTTTTGATAAGCCGACCGTATTTTGGTGGGAATCTCCTTCAGGAAAGAAAATGCTGGCTTATCGTGCAGAGCATTATAATCAGGGAAATTTTTTCGGAATTCACAATGACGATTTTGAGTCGTTTGAAACTAAGGTGTTGGAGTATCTGAAGCAATTAGAAGATAAACATTACCCGTATGATATTTGTGCAGCTCAACATTCAGGATATTTTACAGACAATGCACCTCCTTCAACCAAAAGCTGTGAAATGGTAAAGCGTTGGAATGAAAAGTATGAATGGCCTAAATTGAGAACGGCTGTTGCCACAGAGTTTATAAAAACGGTGGAAACACAGTATGCGGATAAAATTCAGACAATTCGTGGGGCATGGCCCGACTGGTGGACGGACGGTTTTGCTTCTGGTGCTCGTGAGGCTGCTGTATCTCGTATCACTCACTCAAATGTGATTGCTAATCAGGTAGGTTTATCTTTTGCCAAAATGTTGGGAGCAGAATTGCCTGCTGATATAAATAAGCAGATTGCAGGAATTAATAATGCTTTGCTGTTTTATGATGAACATACGTTTGGACATAGTGAGAGTGTACGTAATCCTTATGGATTGGAAACATGGGAACAGCGTTCGTTAAAGCAATCGTATGCATGGGAAGCATATCGGTATACTGGATTGTTGGGAGAAACTGTTATGGGATTACTTCAGTCATTTACTCCTAAGGCGAAGCTTCCGTCTGTTGCTGTTTTTAATACTTTAAACTGGGATTATAGTGGAGTCGCTAAGGTGTATATTGATCACCAGATACTACCGAAAGAAAAAGATTTTGAAATTGTAGACGCTGCTGGTAATAAGGTTCCGGCTCAGGCAGGAGAAGTTCGTTCTGATGGTACATATTGGTATCTGTATGTGCGAAATGTTCCAGCTTTAGGTTGCGAACGTTATTTTATTAAAGTAAAAGATGCTCCTCGTCCTGTAATTGAACGGACAATACAATTAGCCGATACACATATAGAAAATGATTGGTATGCGGTTGATTTTAATTTGCAGCGTGGAACAATTAAACATTTATTCGACAAAGAACTTAATTGTTCTTTGCTGACAGATGATGCAAAGTGGGAATTAGGCGAGTTTGTTTATGAAATTATAGACAGTCGTCATCCTATGGAGAAATATCAGGCTCCTCAGTTTTTACGTCGCAGTCCGGAAAAAATCCGTTTTGAACAGTTTGAAAAAGGAGAAATATGGGATACTTATCGCTTCCGTGCAACTACTTCTGCCGGCATTGGTGAAGATAATTTAATGGTGGAGTTCCGTATATACAATGTGGAGAAAAAAATAGAAGTACTTTATCGTTTGCGTAAAAAATCTGTAATCGATCCGGAAGCAGTATATGTTTCTTTCCCTTACCAGATTGAAAATGGAAAAATATTCTTAGATGTTCCTGGTGGAAATATAGAAGCAGGTGTTGATCAAATAAAAGGTTCGTCCAATGATTGGTATACAGTGCAGAATTTTGCAACAGCGCGAAATAGTCACTCACAAGTTGTCATGTGTAGTCAGGAGATACCTCTGATTCAGTTTGGAGCAATTAATACAGGACGTTATCAGGCCGGAGCGGTTCCTCAGTCTACTAATATGTATTCATGGCCAATGAATAATTATTGGGTTACGAATTTTAATGCAGATCAGGTAGGAGAAATGCAATGGAGTTATTTTATAAATTCTTCTGAAGATTCTTCTTTGGAATATGCAACAAAATTTGCGTGGTCTAATAGAATTCCTTTCCTGACTAGAGTGTTACCTGCTGGAGAAGGAAATGATGGAACTAATCAGGTGAAAAATATTCTGAGAATAAATTCAGAGAATGTTTTATTAGTAAATATGACCCCTGTTGAAAATGAAAAGGCTGTTATGTTGCAACTTAGGGAGATTGGAGGTAAAATGGTAGACCTTTCTTTCTCTTCGGATATTGTGAATATTAAAAAAGTGGAAGTATGTGATGTTGTTGGAGAAACAGTTAAAGGTGAACAAGCTGCTTTGAAATTAAAACCTTGGGAAAGTAAATTTATCAAAATATACTGGTAATGTTTATTTGAATACTGTTTTTGATACTAGCTTACCCGTCATCGGTTATATCCGATGACGGGTTTATTTTTAATGATAATAGATGAATATTTTATGAGAATATAGAATATGTATATTGCACGTTTTATTGTATTGTTTGAACACTCTATGTTACATATGGACAAATATATTTTCCTGCTTTCTTTTTCAGTTGATCTTCCAATCCTGTACGTTTTATTAACTCCATGGCCTTTTCTCTCGCTTCCTTATCAGGAATACCATTCAAGCGTGCTGTGTATATCAGATTTTCCAGTCCTGTCATATCTAATATGTATGCGCTCGTATAGTTCTGTTCTATCATTTTATTCTATTCCGATAGGGTGAATTTTTTCTATTAATTCTATTTGATTATAAAATATTATTTTTATATTTGCACAAAACGATAATATGTATGAACAAATAATAAATTATTTATGAGAAAACCGAATTATGACAAATATCCTGCTACGGTAATTGATGGGAATATCCTTCAAGGATGGGGTGAGATACGTGATGTTCTTGCATCCAAATTGTCTGAAAAAGCTGTATTAGCAGTCGACTGCTATACTGGGGTGTATGAGAAAGAACTTATAGATGAGCTTTCTTTACTTCAGCCGGCAGAAATTATTCTGGTGAATGAATTGTATAAAGATGAGAAGGTTATAGCTGAAATGACAGAACGCTTTATGACTGATGATGTGTTGTTTGGCTATGTGACCAATTTATGCTTGGCGGATTATTTTGATAGTGAAAAGCTGGCGGCTGCACAAAAAAAGGTCAGTGAAAGCAATAAGCCTGTTATTGTGTTAGGTACAGGAGCGCATATGGTTGCCCCTGAAGCAACGCTTGTGTATGTGGATATGGCCCGTTGGGAAATTCAGCAACGTTTTCGTCGTCATGAAGTAAAAGCTTTAGGTATAGACAATCGTAATGAAGCTGTTTCGCTCCAATATAAAAGAGGATATTTTAATGATTGGCGTGTATGTGATCGTTATAAAGATTCATTGTTTCATGAGGTAGATTTTTGGTTGGATACTCATATTGCAGGACAGCCTAAAATGATTGATCGTGAAACTTTCTTTAAAGGCATTGAGAAAACATCTACGAAACCTTTCCGTGTTGTTCCTTTCTTTGATCCGGCGCCATGGGGAGGACAATGGATGAAGGAGGTATGTGATTTGGACCGCAGTAAGCAAAATTACGGTTGGTGCTTCGACTGTGTGCCCGAAGAAAACAGCCTTTATTTTGAAGTAAATGGTGTACGCTTTGAATTACCTTCAGTTGATTTGGTATTGTTGAAAAGTAAAGAATTGCTTGGAGAGCCTGTTGAAGCACGTTTTGGAAAAGACTTTCCGATACGTTTCGATTTCTTGGATACAATAGGTGGTGGAAACTTAAGTTTGCAGGTGCATCCTACAACCCAGTTTATCCGCGAGAATTTCGGTATGTACTATACACAGGACGAAAGCTACTATCTGCTGGATGCAGAAGAAGATGCTGTTGTTTATTTAGGTGTAAAGAATGGGGTAGACCGTGAGGCTATGATAGAGGATTTACGCAGGGCACAGCGTGGTGAAATCGTGTTCGATGCTGAAAAGTATGTAAACAAGATACCGGCCAAAAAGCATGACCATTTCTTGATACCTGGGGGAACAATCCATTGTTCTGGTTCAAACAGTATGGTACTTGAAATCAGTTCAACTCCCAATCTGTTTACTTTCAAACTTTGGGACTGGCAGCGTTTGGGACTTGACGGAAAACCTCGTCCAATAAATGTAGAACGTGGAAAACATGTCATCAATTGGAATAGAAATACGGATTATGTATATGAAAAACTTCGTAACCATGTGACCTTGATAGGTGAAGGTGAAGGTTGGATGGAAGAACGTACCGGTTTGCATGAAAATGAGTTTATTGAAACCCGTCGTCACCGCTTCTCTGTTCCCGTATTGCACCATACCAACAACAGTGTGAATGTATTCAATCTATTGGAAGGAGAGGAAGCTATTGTAGAAAGTCCTACTCATTCATTCGAGCCATTTGTAGTACATTATGCTGAAACCTTTATTATTCCGGCTTGTGTAGGTGAATATACTATCCGTCCTTATGGTTTGTCAGAAGGTAAGGAGTGTGTGACAGTGAAAGCTTATGTACGCTTCTGATAGTAGAAAAACAGAGTAATAAACCTTTAAAGAAGCCTTAAAAATATGTACGAGAATGACAAACGAATAGTATTGACCCTTGATGCAGGAGGAACTAATTTTGTTTTTTCTGCCATCAGGGGCAATATTCAGATTGTTTCGCCAGTTTGTATGCCTTCTTGCTCGGACAATCTGGATAGATGCCTAGCCACTTTAGTGGCTGGTTTTGATGCCGTAATTAAAAGCTTGGATACACCTCCTGTTGCAATCAGCTTTGCTTTCCCAGGTCCGGCAGATTATAAAAATGGAGTAATAGGTGGAAACTTGCCTAACTTCCCTTCTTTTCGTCAGGGAGTAGCTCTTGGACCATTTTTGCAACATCATTATGGCATTCCTGTCTATATAGAAAATGATGGAAATCTGTTTGCTTATGGTGAGGCTTTATCTGGAGCTCTTCCTATGGTAAATAGAGAATTGGAGGCAATGGGACATAACCGGAAATATAAAAATTTACTGGGAATAACATTAGGTACTGGCTTTGGAGCCGGGGTTGTAATAGATAACAGATTGTTGACAGGAGATAATGGCTGTGGAGGGGACGTTTGGCTGATGCGTAACAAGAAGTATCCTTCAATGCTTGCAGAAGAAAGTGTCAGTATTCGTGCCATTAAAAGAGTGTATCGTGAATTGTCAGGAGTACAGGATGCCGATTTGACTCCTAAAGATATCTATGAAATTGCTGAAGGTATAAAGGAAGGTGATAGGAAGGCTGCAATAGCTAGTTTTCAGGAATTAGGAGAAATGGCCGGAAGTGCAATTGCATCTGCACTGAATATTGTAGATGGGTTAGTAGTGATAGGTGGTGGACTAGCCGGTGCTTCTCACTATATATTACCGGCTTTAGTAAATGAACTGCGCGCTACATTATCAATGTTTTCAGGAGAGCAATTCCCATGTTTGCAGATGGAAGTTTATAACTGGGAAGATGAAATGGACAGAAAGAAGTTTCTGGACTATCAACATCGTGAGGTCTTGATTCCCGGAACGTCAATTAAAGTACCCTATAATAATACGAAACGTATTGCAGTGATGTGTAGCCGTGAAGGAGCAAGCTGCTCTATCATGCGAGGTGCTTATGCATATGCGTTATCACAGTTAGAAGTTCTTAAATAACCTATCGTGAGGATTTCTTTAAAGGGGGAACTCTGAAATTAAAAATGGGAAATACGCCAAATGTTGAATGGGGAAAGGATGTACTTCCATATTATGGGAAATAAATATTTTATTATTTGTTGTTTGCATGGCTAATTTATTCATAATTAGCCATGCAAGCTGATTAATTTACTTATGAAAAACAGTTCTATAATAAAAGTAATTCCAGTACTTGCTGCCTTTTTTGTTATGGGCTTTTGTGATATAGTCGGTATTTCTTCCGATTATATGCAGACAAGTTTTGGTTGGTCGTCTACGATGACAGGATTCGTTCCGTCGATGGTGTTTATCTGGTTTCTTTTTCTAGGAATACCTGTTGGGAATAAGATGAATAAATGGGGGCGAAAAAATACCGTACTCATTAGTATGCTGGTGACAATTGTCGGTATGTTTTTGCCGTTGATTGTTTATAGTAGTGTAACTTGTATCATTGCTTATGTCTTGTTAGGCATAGGAAATGCCATATTGCAAATTTCTCTTAATCCATTGCTGAATAATGTGATACAGGATCAACGCATGCTTACAAGCAGTTTGACTGCCGGGCAGGTTATTAAGGCTATTTCTTCTTTGGTTGGTCCGGAAATTGTATTATTTGCTACATTACGTTTTGGCTCTGAACATTGGTATTATTGCTTCCCAATATTGGGGGTGATAACTTTGTTTTTTGCACTTTGGTTGATGTTCACACCTATAAAGCGGGAACAGAGTGTTTCAGAAACCATTTCAATGGCTGATTCGTTTTCCTTATTGAAGGATAAAATCATTTTGATTCTGTTTTTAGGAATCTTTTTCATTGTCGGAGTTGATGTAGCCACCAATTATATTAGTTCAAAACTTATGGCAGTTCGTTACGATTGGAGCTCCGAACAAGTCAAGTTTGCTCCTCAAGTTTATTTCTTGAGTAGAACAATTGGAGCATTACTTGGGACATTTTTGTTGGCAAGAATATCAGGAATACGTTATTTCCGCGTAAATATTATTGCATGTGCAGCTTCATTATTGCTTTTGATGTTTGTTGATGGTGCTACACTGAATTTATTATGCATTGGTGGAATCGGATTTTTTGCCTCTTCTGTTTTCTCTATCATTTATTCCTTAGCTTTTCAAGAATGTCCTTCAAAGATGAATCAGATTTCTGGTCTGATGATAACTGCCGTTGCCGGTGGTGGAGTTGTAACTCCTATTTTAGGATTTGCAATTGATTTGGGAGGAATTACGGCTGGATTATTCGTTGTCTTGCTGTGTGTTGCATACTTGATGTATTGTGCTTTTGGGATAAAGGTAAAAAAGGTTAGTTAATTAAATTTTTGCCATATAGGCAAAATGGGATGAAGATTAAGGCTCTGATATTTTTTATATTGGAGCCTTTTTTGATTGTTGTTTATGAAGGGAAATATCTTCTCCCTTCTAAGTTTTCAAGAGAACCTCATCATGTTTATTTATAGAGTTCCGGTTTAGAGCGACACGAGATTCTTAAATAGATACTTGTTTTTTGCATGTTCATCAGACATGAATGGTGTATTTTTATGTGAAGAAACAGTGCCGCTTTATGTATTTCCGTCATTGCTGATAATCAGTCTGTTCATTACCCTGAAAAAAATATGCTGTAATTTTAAAAAAAGAAGGTGTATTTTAGGTAAAAATATGCTGTTGTTTTGATGAAGACAAGGCGTTGTTTTTCCATTGTGCCGCTTTTTGCGGATAATGCGGTGTATTTTCCTTCGCGCACATGCGCCCGCCCGCGCAATAAATATTATTGTGCATGTTTTCCTCCTC
>ERZ791569.912-NODE-912-length-13887-cov-4.761206_pt1 | contig 13887 bp, 10 predicted proteins | sample MGYA00509973_ERZ791569 | MGnify/ENA primary metagenome ERZ791569 (study PRJEB30046, sample SAMN00791902) | human gut metagenome | study: EMG produced TPA metagenomics assembly of the A metagenome-wide association study of gut microbiota in type 2...
AAAGGGCGATCGCAAAGCCCTTTGGTCGCGTCCGCAGACGCGAAATCCCCTGCGACATGAAAAATCAAGTCGCATAGGTAAAAAACACACGCCAAAATCCGCATCGCGAAAAGAGGTTATGGGGAAAAATCGCAAATTCCCCTATCGTTCATTTTACCACGAAAATCCGCATTTGAAAAGCCCGAAAATTCCCCCAATTCCTTGCCAAGTACGTCATGGCGCATCAAAATAGGGCTGCAAAAGCGCATTTGGCACGCTTGCAGCCCTGCTGATTTTATTCCGCCACAATCGCAATGGCGCTGTAATTGTCCGCTTCCTCGTCGAAGCGCTGCGCAATCAGCGCGCACATGCCGTTCAGCCATTCCTGCGCGGTTTTGCCCCGTGCGCACGCCACCATGTCCGCCTCCAGCACCCATTCCCAGAAGCCGTCGGTGCACAGCAGCAGACGGTCTCCGCGCCGGATTCTACCCGCGAAATGCTCCGCCGTCACGTCGTCCTTGTAGCCAAGCGCGCGCGTCAGCAGATTTCGGCTTTCATGCCCCCGAATCTGGTCGTAGGTGATTTCGCCGCACGTCACCATCATCTGCGGGATGCTGTGGTCTTTGCTCTGGTAGATGATTTCGCCGCCGCGAATCCAGTAGATGCGCGTGTCGCCGATGTACGCCAGCTGTGCGCGCGCGCCGCTCAAGCGCAGGAGCGCAAGGGTCGTCATCATCCGGCAGTGCTGCTCCTCCTGCTGGTCGCGGATGAGGCGGTTCGCTTCCCGCACACAGGCGTCCAGCGTGCGCCGGCCAGCGGGCAGAAACCCGCTCATCCGCCGGATGGACACGTCCGTCGCCAGCTTCGACGCAAAATCGCCGCTCCCCTGTCCGCCCAGCCCGTCGCCCAGCGCGCACGCCAGATAGCATCGTCCGGCGCGCACCTCCAGCGCATCCTCGTTGATTTCGCGCTTGCCTACGTCCGACACCGCCGCATAGCTGTACTTCATTGCACCTCAAACCTTTCTTTCGGCGAACCGATGGCAAGCACATCGCCTTTGCTGATAGGGGTATCCTGTTCGCTCGTCAGCCGCTTGCCATTGAGCCATGTGCCGTTGGACGAGCCCAAATCGCGCACGATGATGCTGCCTTCCCGCAGGGTGAGCAGGCAGTGCACGCGGCTGACCCCCTCGCCGTGCAGGGTGAGCATGTGCTTGCCCGTTTCGCGCCCGACGCGCAGCTCCTGCCCATCGAATAGCGTCACCACGCGGTTCGCATACGTTCCGCTGATGCCGATGAGCCGCCCCGTGCGCGCCTTGCGCCCGACCACCGCGCCGCTGCCGACGGTGAGCGCCTGCGTGACGCACAGGCGAATCGTCCTGATGAGCGCCGCCATGCCGATTGCCAGCACGATGACGTGCTTCACCTCAATGGCATCCGTGCGCGTGAGGGCAATCAAATCCGCGTTCAGGAACGTCCAGCCGAAGGGGGATTTGGCGCTGTTCATCAGATAATTTTCGGCAAAGCCCAGCAGAATCAGGAGAATGACGCGAACATCCGCAAAATGGCGAATGTTGATTTTCTCGCTGCTCATGCGCAGTCCCAGCGCCCCCGCGACCGGCGCGAACCACAGCGCGTGATTGCCGAAGAGCATCAGCACGCTTGCGCTGATGGCGTTCGTCAGCCCGCTGAAATCACGTGCCAGCCCAGTGGGCGTTTCCACAATCGGCGTGTCCACGATGGATGCCATCAGCATGGTAAACAGCGCGTACCCCGCGCCGATAGCCGCACCAAGCGCCAAGCCGCCCAGCCCGTACATCCGCTTGCGGGTGCACACCAGCACGAGGATGAGCACGCCCAGCATCAAAACGCTGTCCTTCACATAGCCCCAAACCGGGGCAAAATAGCCGCTGATGATGCTGTTGTCCACCGGCGTGCCGAACAGCACACAAACCACCCCGGAGAGCAGCGCCAGCCCCATCATCTCGAAAATCGAGATATTCACGAAGGGGTCAAGCTCCCAGAGGAACATTGCCAGCGTCAGCGGAAAAAGCGATCCGCACCAGAAGAAGGCGTAGATGTACGGCGCGGGCAGTGCGCCAATATCCAGCCAAATACAGGCAAGGCACACCGCCGCCATCAGCAGCAGGATGCCGAACAGGCGCAGGTACATCCACGGCATTTGCCATTGGCGGACGGCTTTTTGCGGGTTTTCCGGCTGGCGTGTCAGCGCTCGGAAGGCTTCTCCCCGTGCGTGACGGCGGAAGGCGGATGCCATCACATCCCGAAAGCTGATTTTCAATTCGTGCTGCATTTAGGCTTTTTTCCCCTTTCTCATACTAATTCGATGCCATGTTTGAGATGAGAATTAGTATCACTGAATGACGAAGCATTCGTCCTTCGAGCCGATTTCCACCCGGTCGCCGCGCTTCAGCGAAACATCCTGCTGCGGCGGAATCCGTGCGCCGTTGACCTTCGTGCCGTTGGCGGAGTTCAGGTCGCGAATAACCAGCCCATCCGCCGTCAACCGCACCTCGCAGTGCTTCCGGCTGACCTGCTTGGATGCAAGCACCAGCTGGCAGGATGCCTCCCGCCCCATCGAAATCGGCTTGTTTCTCGGCACACGCAGCTTTTGCCCGCTGAATGAACCCGTCTGCCCGCAGAGCATCGGCGTATCCGTCGTGTCAGGCACTTTCGGCGCGTCGATTTTTCCGTAATGTTCCATGTACGCCATTGTTTTGCCGCGCTCACTCGCCGCCAAGGCTTGGCGGATGCCGCCGCGCAGCACAAGGAGCAGCGCTGTCCACTCGACAAGCGCGACAATCAGTTGACTCATGAACAGCGGATAATCGCCAATGGTCAGTATCGTTACCGTGAGAAACCAGTAGGAAATCGGCAAGTACTCCTTGCTGGCATTATTGAGTGCGTGGCAGCCCATGCCAAGCGCAAGGCAGAGAATCACCCGCCAGTTCAGGAAATGGCGCAGTTTCAGCTTTTCCCCGTTCGCCGCCAGCCCCAGTGCGCCCAAAACCGGGGTTGTAAACAGCAGGTGATTAGAGAACAGCGTCCAGAAGTTCCGCGTTTCCATCGTGGTCAGCCCATGGACATAGCCATACTGCGTTGTTTCGATGAAAGCGAATCCGGATGCAACCGCCGCGCCAATCACCAGCCCATCCAGCGCGTTCAGTCTGCGCCTTGACAGCAGGATAAACAGAATGCAAATCAGGATTTTTGCGGGTTCTTCTGCTACCGCCGCCCACGACTTCGAATACTCCTCCCCCAGCGAAAACACATACTCCATGAGCCGAAAAAACGGTGACGCGATGGCAATACTCGCCAGCCCGCCGACAAGCAGCAGCCCCAGCAAATCAAAGATGGAGAGATTGCCATACATGTCCATCTCCCAGATAAACAGCACCATCGTCCACGGAATCACCGTACTGCCGACAATGTTGGCAATGACAGACAGCGGGAAATTAAACTCCATCTTGAGTTTAGGCGAAATATACACCATCGTCTCCGCCGCGAAAGTCAGCAGCACCGTCGCAATCAGCAGCATCACGAACAGGCGCAGGAACATCCACGGGCGCTGCCACGTTTCCAGCATTTCTGCCGTCAGCGCGGGGCGGCGCGTCAGGGAGCGGAACGCATCGCCCTTTTTATGGCGCTTGAGGGTCTGCGCGAAGATGTCCTTCACGCCCAGCCGCCCCTGCTGCACCTCCGCCAGAAACTGCGTGTTGCCGCCGAAATGCAGCGCCCTGCCGCACGCCGGGCAGACCGTGCTGAAGGGGATTTCCCGAAAACAATAGGGACACTTCATGGCAATGCTCCTTTCTGATGCGGATTACAGGCGGCGCACCTCGAACACATTCTCTTTTCCGCCGAGCGTGAAGGCGTCGCCGGGATGAAGCGTCACGCCCTTGCCCGCCGTCAGCTGCTGCCCGCCCGCCATCGTGCCATACGTCGAGCCGAGGTCGATGAGGATGATTTGCCCGTCCGCCGTGGGTTCTGCCGCGCAGTGCACGCTGCTGATGCCATGGGCATCCTTGGGGTAGATGATGGAACAGTGCTTCGGGTCACGCCCGATGACGACGCGCGAGGAAATGGGGAACGTCATGCCCTGCAATGCGCCGCCGATGCACGCCAGCGCGACGCGGGCTTTCGATGCTTCCTCCACCTGCTGGGTGGGTTCATCCGGCACTTCCGGGGGAAGGGGCTTCGTTTCCGCCGCCTCCTGCTGATTTATGCCGTCTTTCTTCCTGCCGCGCGTGAGAACAAGGGCAACGACTGCCGCCGCGAGAACGCCGATGATGACGTAGAGCACGGTTTGCGTCCGGGATTCGGCTGCGGGGGATTCCGTCGGTGCGGCGGTGGGGGCAGCGGTCGGATGCTCCGCTGCTTCCGCAAGGTCATAATACGCATTCAAATCCAGATAGCGGTGGTTTTTGTCCGCCAGCCCCAGCATCACAACCGTGCCATCGCTGCTTGACCCGAAAATCGGGCTGCCCTGCGCCAGCGCTGATCCGCTGTATGTGCCGAACAGTTCGCCCTTTGCTGGGCGCGTCGCCGCCACCACTTCCGGCATAATGGTCAGCCCATCCGCGTCTTTTTGCACAAAGCCGCTTATGGTGCCGTCCATTTCGCCGCCGGACAGACCGATGGTTTCGCCATATGCCACGTTGACGCTCATGTACAGGCTGGGAATATCATGCGCGCCATCAAGGACAAACCGAATGACGGAATTTTCCTCCTTGCCCACGCGCACGCTGTACGATTTTTCCTCCATGAAGTCGTACAGCGCCAGCGTCGTCCCGCGCGCGGCGTATTCCCGCAGTTTATCGCTGCTCACGGCGATAATGCTGTCGTCGATGTAGCAGACTGCCATCGTCACCAGATGATTGTTGTCATAAACGCCGAGCCAGCCGCCCTCAAAGGTCGCCTTTGCGGACGATTTGTTATCCATCGACGCGTCCGCCATGCTGGATACATCCGGCTTTTTCTCGCGCTCCTGCAAGCCGGTCAGGCCGTTTCCATCCAGCGCCTTTTCCGCCCACGCGGTGCACCCCGCCAGCAGGCAGAGCATCATCAGCACCGCGAAAAACCTGCGCATCCACTGTTTCATGGTTTTCTCTCCTTTTTCGCATTGATTTCATCCCACACTTCCAGCTCGTCGCGAATCTCAATCAGCACCGCCGTGAAGTTGTCCTGATTCCGCTTGCACGCGGACAGCACTTCCTTTTCAATCGCTTCCGCCGCCTCCATCGCATTTTTGCTTCGGATTAGATGCCTTTCCAGCGTTCCGTCATCCAGCGTGCCGTAAACGCCGTCGGACATGAGCACAATCATGTCGCCGCACTGCAAACGAATCGGCTCGGCGGGGAAATCAATCGCCGGTTCAGTCCCCTGCCCCAGATAACTGGTCAAGGCGCGGCGGCGCAGGTTTTCTGTCGCTTCCTGCCACGAAAGCAGCCCTTGTGCCGCCTGCTGATGCAGGGTTGCGGCATAATTGTGCTCGCGGTTGAGCGTCATCAGCTTTCCGCTGCGCAGGAGGGCAATCCGGCTGTCACCAATGCTGATGAAGTCCAGCATTCCACCGCGGATGTTCGCCATAATCAGCGTCGAGCCCGCGCCCGAATCTGCAAAATGCGTCTGCACCATGTTCAGGATATCCGAGGTCAGGCTCGCCAGCGTCTCGCGCATGTCACCGGGCATGTGCGGGAATCGCTTCAGCGCCGTGTACACCGCTGCTTGGCTCAATTCGCCGCTGCCCTTCATGCCGCCCATGCCGTCTGCAAGCACCGCCAGCACGCCCCTTGACTGAAACCGCATTTTCTCGTCCAGCAGGGGCGACACGCCGAACGCGTCCTGCTGATAGGCGCGCTGCCCGATGTTGTGGAGATTGCCGACCTGCGCAACGACAGGGCGCTCCGGGCTGCCAAGCAGCTGCTGCGCTTGGGGGGCGTCCCCTATCGGCTGCACCGGCTTGGTCTGCCCCATCTTCGCGGGCTTCTTCTTTTTCGACCGCGCAAGCAGCGCAAGGAGCACCACGAGCACAATCACCGCCAGCGCAAGGAGCACCATCAGCCCATACTGCTGAACAAAAAAACCCAGCTGCCCCGACACGTCCACAGGTGTTTCCACACCGGGTTCAGCGCCCGACGTGGGCGCGGGCGTGTCAGACCGCTGGGTGGGTACCGCAGAGCTTGCAGGCGGCTCTGCGGTACTGGTGGTTTGTGAGGGCTGATTGGTCGTTTCGGCAAGCACCGCCTGAATCTGGAAAAGCGTAAAGAGCATCAGCATCATTGCCAGAAGGATGGAAAACAACTTTTTCGCCCTCATGCTGTGTTCCTCCCCTTACTCCTGCGTCCAGTCCCAATCGAAGGCATCGCTGCTGAAGGGAACGAACATCAGCTTCGTTTTGCCCAGCTCGATGATGTCGCCGCGCTTGAGCTGCGTGGTGGAAAGCAGGGGCATCCCATTCAGGCGGACGATGGAGCGGCCGCCCATGAATCCGCAGTAGAAGCTGCGGCTGTTCGCGTCGTAGGTGACGACCATCGGGCTGTCGCGGGAGATGGTGGCATCGCCGGCGATGTAGATGTCCATCTGCGCCGAGCGGCCGAGGTAGTTGTTTTCCTTGTGGATTTCGTAGGAGCGGCCGCGATCGGGGCCCTCGATGCACACCAGCCAGCCAACGACCGGGCGCACCTCCTTGGACATATCCAGCCCGATTGTCTCGCCGCCGCCAAATCCCGTGGTCGGATTCACGGGAACGGTCGGTTCAAGCCCGTTGTCCACCGGAATCACGTTCGGCTGGGTGTGTACCTTGTCCTCGTTCGTGCCGCAGTAAGGGCAGCTGTCGTAGCGTTCTGCATCGTAGAAATGGCCGGCGCTGCACTGCTTCATAATCATATGGATTTTCCTCCTTCTATCGTGCTCCGCTTTGGTCGGCGGGGCTTGCTTTCACTGGGAATTATAGCACTTGATGATGGCGGGTTTTCCCGCTCATTTCCGCGCGCACCAATTCGGAATGCGGAATGCGAAATGCGGAATTTTGCTGCCGTACAGGGCGGATTCCAGCGCGGCGAAGTCAGCCGGACGTGCGGCGGAATCCAGCGAAAGCCCTGCCATCAGCGCATCCGCCTGTTTTCGCGGCAGCTTCGGGCACAGCGTGCGGATGGGAACAAGCGGTTCATCCTTGCCGGTTTTGGCAGCGAACAAGCGCTCCAGCGCGTCGGCGGGCTCTTTGGCGGTCAGGGCGTAGTACATCGTCGCGCACAGGGCGTACACGTCCGTCCAGCTGCCTTGTCTGCTTTGGCAGATTTGCTCCGGCGGAAGATACCCGCGTCCCCGCAGTACCGGGCAGCGCCTCAGCGGCCAGTCATCCTCCGGGCGCGCACCGCCGAAATCCAGCAGTATCGGCGGATTTTCCCCGCGCAGGAGGATGTTTCGGGGCATGATGGCGCGGTGGATGATTTTCCGCTGGTGGAGCGCCGCCAAATCGTGCAGAAACGGGCGCATCATCCGCATCAGCGCCCGCGGCGGGATTGCCCCATGCGCCTTCACCCGCTGCGCCAGCGTTTCGCCCTCGATGTACGCCATCACCACATACGCCGTGCCGTTCTGCTCGAACAAATCCAGCAGGGGCACAAGCGGCGGGCAGTTCGCCTTTGCGTGCAGAAAGCGGTATCCCCGCACGAACCGCGCGCAGTACAGGGCAAAATCCGCCGCACCTTTGGGCATGGGCTGCACGCTGCCGTCAGTCGCCCGGACAGCAAGGGCGCGCGGAAAAAACTCCTTCACGGCGACCACCCTGCCGCGCGCGGGGGCATCCAGCTGCACGGCGCGGTAGGTGATGCCGAGCGCGCCGCCGCCGAGCGTGTCGCCCAGCAGATAGTGGGCGTGCAGGACGGTTTGCGGCGGCAGAGCAAAATCAGGCTTTGCGGAAGCCATTGGTCAGCAGGCGGAAGATAACGCCGCTGCCCTGCAAAAGCTGCTGAAGGCTCTCTGCCTGCTGCGCGATGCTGCTCAACCGGCTGATGCGGTCGATTTCGCGCAGGATGCCCTCGTACTTCTGCGGCGCAAAGCGCTTGAGCAGATTCCCGGCGCGCTTGGCGGCAAGCAGGGCGCGCGTCGTCTGCGCGCTGTCGATGATGGGCGCGGGCTTCGGCGCATCCGGCTTGCTTTCGCTGAAGAGCGCCGTTTCCAGCGCCATAAACGATGACGGACGCTCGCCGAAATTCATCGCAAGCCCCGCCATCAGCGCATCCGCCCACTGGCTTTTCAGCCTCGGGCACAGCTTCTGGATGGGCACAAGCGGGTCGCTGCCCTTCACATTGATGTCGTACTTGCGCTCCAGCGCGTCGGCGGATTCTTGGGCGGTCAGGGCGAAGTACATCGTCGCGCACAGACCATAGACGTCCGTCCAGTTGCCTTGCAGGCTGTTCTCCTCGTACTGCTCCGGCGGCGCGTAGCCTTTGCTGATGAGGATGGTCTTGCGCGAATCGGGGTCGTTGGGGCGCGCGCTGCCGAAATCCAGCAAAATCGGGGTATCGCCGCCCTTGAGGATGATGTTGGCGGGCTTTATATCCCGGTGGATGATTTTCTTCTCGTGCAGCATCCGCAGATTCTCGATGAACGGCTTCATCATCCGCATCAGCTCCTCCGGCGGGATTGCGCCCTGTTCGCGCACCCGATGCGCCAGCGTTTCGCCCTCGACGTACGCCATCACCAGATACGCGGTATTGTTTTCCTCGAACAAATCCAGCACCTGCACCACCGACGGGCAGCGCGAGGCTTCCAGCAGCATGTTGTATTCCGTCACGAACTTATCGCGCCAGTTGGTGAACAGCTTGGCATCATTGCGCTGCGGGACGACCCTGCCGTCATCGCTTCGGGCGGCAATGCTGTGCGGAAAGTACTCCTTCACCGCCACCATTTCGCCGCGCACGGGATCGACGCTCTCCAGCTTCAAGGCGCGGTAGGTCGTGCCGAATCCCCCGCCGCCCAGCGCCGCGCCAAGCAGATACTGCCCATGCAGGATGGTCTGCGGCGGCAGCGCATCGCGAATCCGCTGTGCGTTCTCCGTTTTCGCCCCGCACACCGGGCAGACGGCTTCCTCCGTCGGCATCATGCAGCGCGTGCAGGCATAGGGCATCGTCATGTGGCATCCCCTCCCAGAGCGTCATTCTCTTCCGTCTCCCGCAGGACAGCCTGCAGGCGCTCATTGCCGTTCAGCTCGCCGTGGTCGTACATGCAGTAGAGCATCAGCCAGTCAAACACGTTGCGCGGGTCAAGCTGGCTGTATCCGCAGTCATCCAGCATTTGGTTCACGCGGCGGTAGCGGTCGTCAAACAGCACGCGCGCATCGTCGCTGACGGCGGCGTCGTTCACATACAGGCTGTTTTCCGCCCCGTCGGTAATCAGGAACAGCAGAATCAGCACTTTTCGCGGCACATCCTGCCGCCGGTTGGCAATCTGCGAGAGCGTTTTTTCATCCGGCCAGTGGGCGCGCAGGGTTTTGCCAAGCACGCTGCTGCTGCCCGCGGGGGGCTTCAAGTACATCTGCACAATTTCGCGCACGCTGTATGCGCGCTCCGGCAGGTGGGGGAAGCTGTCCGGCGGCTTGGTGAGCACCTCCATGTACTCCTGAAAATACTCGTAGGCGGTGTTGTGCAGCTCCCCCAGATTCATCCGCTGCTGCCTGATGAAATCCACAAATTCATCTTCCCCGCGGATTTTGGTGAACTCGTTCTCCAGCACCTCGGTTTTGCCCTGTCCGCCGATGGCGATATGGCGGATGCGCTCGATGAGGTGGCACGCCTCGTTGTAGTTGAGGCGGCTGCGCAGCGCGTAGAGGTACGCCAACTCGATAGGATTGCGCTGATGCAGGCAGCCGCCGCCCGCGCACGCCAGAAAATTCTGCGCCTGCTCGTCGCTCATGTCCAGCGCGAACACGATGCGCACCAGCTGACCGCGGTTTTCCGGCGCGGTTTTGCCCGTGAACCAGACGGACACTTTGCGGCGGATTGACGCGGCGTTCGGCTCGCCAATCATGCCCTGCAGGCGGGTGCATAGCTTCTCCCGCAGCGCCGAAGCATCGGTGACGCCGGAATATTCCGCGAGGATTTCCGGGAACGTCGGCACGCGGATGCCCTTTTCCAGATACGCGCGGGCAAATTCCGCGTTGCGCGACAGGCGGATAATCCGCTCCACTTCGCTTTCCGCCAGGATCATCGGTGCGGACATAGCCAGTCTCCCTTCCTATTATATAGTCGCTTTAGTAATCAGCGTTCTGCCAATCCCGCCCGTACACGGTGATCGCCGTGCCGTCAAACATCGAGAAGTCGCTGATGGCGTTGCCGCCGAGGTTGATTTCCTTCAGCTGCGGCAGCGTCGATAAATCCAGTTCATCCAGCGTGCGCAGGAAGTTCTGCTCCAGATTGATTTCGGTCGTCAGCGGATGTCCGTTGAGGGCAGTCAGCTTGGCGGAGGTCATGCCGCAGTTCTGCAGGTTAATGCAAATCAAGCCGCTCATGCTGCTGATGGCATCCACGTTATCCAGCTTTGCGCCCAGAACATGCAGGTACTTCAAGCCCGTCAGCCCGGACAGCGGGGCTAAATCCAGCGAAATGCGATGGCTGTTCCAGTCGTCGCCGATGCGCAGGTGATCCAGATTCTCCATGCCGCCGACGGGGGTCAAATCCACTGCCAGACCCGCCATGTCCAGATTCACCAGTGTCTCCCGCATTCCTTGCGCCAGCGGCTCAATGCTCGTGATGCCGGGATTCCAGCTGATATTCAGCAAATGGATGCGCGTCAGGTCGCTTAGCGGGGACAAATCGCGGATAGCGTTGCGCTGCACCAGCAAGACGTTCAGTGTCGTCAGCCGCTCCATGCCCGACAGGGACGTAATGGCGTTATTCCCCAGATTCAGACTGTACAGCTCATTGAAGCGGTCGCCGTCATCCACGTTGATGGCAGTGATGTACGGCATATCCGCGTCCGTCAAGCCGCAGTTAGACAAAATCAGCCAGTGAATCGGCAGCTTCGGCAGCACCCAAGTGCCTTCCGCCTGCTGGTTGCGCAGCTGGAAGTAGTGCAGGTGGCGGAAATACTGCAATTCGCTCAGGTCAAACGAATCGGGATTCATGGTCGGCAGGTCAGCGTCTGTCGGGTTGGGCGTCAGGAACAGCGGATCACTCCAGTTGTCGCTGTATTTGTCGATATACTTGCCCCAGTTGTTGACTTCCCGCTCTCGGCGCTGCCAAGCATCGTGATTCTTCTGCTCTTCGTAGAACACCCACTCGATTTCGCCGTCGCGCACGGTCACGCCGATTACGTTATCCAGCATTTTCTGCGTGATGAACGCCTTAGGCGGCAGATTCAGCGCCTCCCGCAGCGACGTACCAAGCCATCCCATCAGCATATCCGGGCTGTGCTGGTCGGTAATCCACGTTTCCGTGGCGGTGCACAGCTCCAGCGGCGAGAAGTCGGTGATGAAATTGGCGTGCAGGCTGATATATTCCAGCTTCTGCAAGCGCTCAAGGTGGAGTTCCTCCAGGCTGGTGATGCGATTGCCGCCAAAGTCGATGTACGCAAGGGTTTCGGGCAGGGTCGCCTCGCCAATCATCATGCTCGTCAGGTTGCTCGTGGCAATCAGCAGATAGCGCAGATTGGGCAGGCGGCTCACGAAATTGATGTCCTGCACGCCGACATGGCCAACGTCCAGCCACACGAGGTTTTGCGCGTTCGCCAGCGGAGACAAATCCAGCACAAGCGATTTGTCGGTGCTTTCGTCGCCGTTGATGGTGACTTCCTCCAGCTGCGGCATTTCGCCCAGCAGGTCGTATCCGTCCGTGACAATCGGGCAATTCCATTGCCGGATACACTTTGCCAGCCGCGTGCCGCGCAGTTCGTTAATGGACACAATGGCGGTATTTTCGGTCATCAGCTGCCGGATAGTCAGGTTCGCCAGCGGGGTCAGCGTCGTTACGCCGGTGTTGCTGATCATCAGGCGCTCCAGCTTCGTCAGGCTTGCCAGCGCCGCAACGCTCGTGATGCTGCTGTTGCTGATGTTCAGGGTCGTCAGCAGCGGCGCGTGCTGCGCGATGGTCAGCAAGTCGCTTTCCGTCAAGCCGCAGTGGTCGAGCACGAGCGTCGTCAGGCGCGGCAATTTCGACAGCGCGTCGAGGTTCGTCACCCGCTTATCCCACACGCCCAGATACTGCAAATTCGGGAAGCAGGCGAAATCCGACAGGTTAATTTCCGTCGTCAGCGCTTCGCCGCGGACATCGGGGGTTTGCGAATCATCGCGCCGCCACGGGTTCATGTAGAAGGCCTCGCGATATTCCAGCTCGCCCTCGTCCGTCAGGAAGGTGAAGTCGATATTGCCCTCCAGCAGCCGCACACCGCCGATTCGTGCCAGCGCATCCGCCGGGATGGCCTCATCCGCCGCAATCGCGCAGCCGTTGGCATTCAGGAAATCGCGCAAAGCCGTTTCCACGGCGGACGGCACGGGCGTGGCTGCTTCCGTCGGACGCTCGGTCGGGGCTTCCGTCTGGGTAATTACTACCGGCACGGATTGACCGCCGCGTCCAAGCAGCACGCCTACGCCCACCATAATCAGCACCAGCAGCGCCGCAATGCCGATCATCAGCCGCTTTTGATGCTGGCTCGGCGCGGGCGCGGGGGCATTCTTGCCGTATAGCCCGTCAAAGAACTCCTCCATCGTCTGATAGCGGCTCTTCACCTGCACCGCCATGCCCTTGAGCAGCGCCGCTTCCTGCGCGTGGGAAATGTCCTTCACGCCCAGCGCGGAGGGCGGCACAAGCGGGTCATTATCCAGCCGGTCGGTGGCGGGCGGCGGCGTAACCCCGGTAATCAGCTTGTAAATTGTCGCCGCCATCGAGTAAACATCGGAGTACGGGCCGTCCTCGCCGGTGCTGGAATACATTTCCACAGGCGAATAGCCCGCGCGAATCATCAGCACGCGCGTTTTCTTCTCGCGGTCGCTCTCCATCGCCGAGCCGAAGTCAATCAGCTTTACTTTGCCATCCTTGGTAAGCATCAGGTTTTCCGGGCTGATGTCGCGGTGCCACGTTGACGCGCGGTGCAGCTCCTCCAAGGTCAAAATCGGCGTGCGGAGGAGTTTCAGCGTTTCGGTGAAGGTCAGCTTGCCGCCGTGCAGCTCCGCGTACGCGCCCAGATTGATGCCGGAGATGTACTCCATGATGATATACGCCGTTCCGTTTTCCAAAAAGCAGTTTTTGACGGACACAACGCCGACGTTGTTGTCGAATTTGGCGACCTTCTGCGCCTCGCGGAAGAAGCTGCTGCGCCCCTGCAGGAAGGATTCTTCATCCTTCCCCGCGAACACGCTGACCGTGTGCTGTCCCTGATCGCGAATGACGACGCCGGAGGGAAAATATTCCTTAATCGCAACCGGAATATGCAGGAACATATCCCAGCCGATGTAAGTGATGCCGAAGCCGCCCTCGCCCAGCGCACACCCCACCAGATACTGCCCCTTGAGGATGGTGTGGGGCTGAAGATGATGCTTCTCCGGCACAAAGTCCTTCTCGCTGAATCCGCACGCCGGGCAAGTCTCCTGCTGCGAATCCTTCTGGCCCATGCACCGCATACACCGATTCTGATCGTCCATGATACCGCTCCCCCTTGTCCGCCTCTGTTTTGAAGTACCTTGATTATAACACAGGCGCTATGCTTCGTTTTCCAAACCTTTCTCATGTGACCGATTGATTTTGCTGATTTTCCGCGCCTTTTGCAGCTGTTTTTTGCCGTGCGGATGAGCGCACAGCAATTAGCCATCGCTAACCGTCAGCCAGGCGAAGCACAAAAAAGCTGCACGCGGAAGGAGCATGAAAGCGCGACCAACTCAATCGCGAAAAGG
>ERZ791569.933-NODE-933-length-13520-cov-14.477534_pt1 | contig 13520 bp, 9 predicted proteins | sample MGYA00509973_ERZ791569 | MGnify/ENA primary metagenome ERZ791569 (study PRJEB30046, sample SAMN00791902) | human gut metagenome | study: EMG produced TPA metagenomics assembly of the A metagenome-wide association study of gut microbiota in type 2...
GTGAGGCTACGCATCATGCTTTTGGTGTGAATATTCCCTTGATGTATCCCCAGATAGAAGAGATAATGCAGATTGTGGCCGACGAGGGAGTGAAGATTGTATTTACATCTGCCGGCAGCCCGAAGAAATGGACCGGTTGGTTGCACGAGCGTGGCATCACGGTGGTGCATGTTGTTTCATCCTCGCGTTTTGCCGTGAAGGCAGAAGAGGCGGGTGTCGATGCAATAGTTGCCGAAGGCTTCGAAGCCGGTGGGCACAATGGGAGGGAGGAGACTACCACTCTGTGTCTGATACCTGCTGTACGTACAGTTACTACACTTCCGCTGATTGCTGCCGGTGGCATTGCAACGGGTGAGGCCATGCTGGCTGCCCGGGTGCTGGGTGCGGAAGGTGTACAGATTGGTACACGCTTTGCCTTGACGGCAGAAAGTTCTGCAAGCGAGGTATTTAAGGATTATTGCCTGCATTTGGAAGAAGGGGATACCCGTCTGCTTTTGAAGAAATTGGCTCCGGTGCGTCTGGTGCGCAATAACTTTCGCAGTGCCGTAGAGGCTGCTGAGGCTGTGGGAGCTTCAGAGGAAGAACTTCGTATCCTTTTAGGGCGCGGCCGTGCCAAACGTGGTATTTTTGAAGGTGACTTGGAAGAAGGGGAACTGGAAATAGGGCAGGTATCTGCCTTGCTGCATGGAAAGGGAGTGCAGTCTGTGGCGTCGGTCATGCAAGAGTTGGTGGAGGAGAGCAGAAGGGCGTGGGAGAGAATGCAGGAATTGGATTTCTGAATATTCCCTCTTCTGGTATCATATAACAATAAAAAAGGAATATTCCCGGTGATTTCGGGGATATTCCTTTTTTAGTTTCAACTTATAACCTTTTATCCTTTGGGGATATTGGTTGTGTCTTTTGCCGTATTTCCACTTGTGGCGGAATTACTTGTGCCATTGCTGCTGGCAGTGGCGCTACCGGTAGCCATATTTGTTGCACTTTTACCGGCTGTCTGCACAGCAGGTTGCTCTTCCCAATGGAACGGTTCAAAGCTACTGTTCGGGTCAACCCAGGACGGTTTCTTGGAAGCATAAATAATGAATGGGGCAATGACTACAATCAGCGCACCGATGATGAGCACGGAGAACCATACTGTGTTGCTGCCTGTTGAAATCTGGCTGGGTGGGATAAAGCTCAGTACGAATGCCAGCAATGACCCGCAGAAACCAAGTCCACCGATGAGCCACATCAATCCGTTGCCATTCTTGCCGATACGGAACGGACGGTTCAGCTTCTTCATCTTATAACGCAGCACGATGGCTCCGGAGAACATCAGCATATACATGATAAGATAGAGGACTACAGTCAGCTGTGATAGAATCTGGTAGAAACTCTGTACGGAAGGCATGACTACGAACAGAAGGCTCAGTACGGTTACTGCACCGCCTTGTACATAAAGGATATTCTTCTGTACGCCCAGTTTGTTTGTCTTCTGGAAGAACGGAGGCATGTAGCCTGCTTTTCCTACGGCAAAGATACCTTTGGACGGACCGGCAACCCATGTCAATACACCTGCCAGCACCCCGAATGCCAGAGCAATGGCGATGATGGGTGACAGCCAGGAGGCACGGATGTAATGGAAATAGTTATCGAAGCCTACAAGCAGACTCTGTGTCAGACTGATGTCTTTGGCCGGGATGATGATGCCCAGTGAGAAAGTACCGAGCACGAAGATGATAACCGTAATGGCCGCACCGATGAACACTGCCTTCGGATAATTCTTGGAGGGATTGTTCACGTCTTTTACGTGGATACCGCCCATTTCCATACCGGCATAGAAGAGGAAGATACTGGCAGCAAGCACCACGTTGTCGAAGTTCGTCAAGTCGGGGAAGAAGCTGCTGTGGAAGTCCAGGTTGGAGTGTCCGCCGGTGGCAAGGTAGATGATACCCAAGATAATCAGCAGTGCGGCAGGAATAATGGTCCCGACCAGGCCGCCGACCTTTGCCACTTTACCTACCCAGCTCATACCCTTCATGGAGATGAACGTGGCTAGCCAGTAGATGATGAGGACAACGACGAGCGAGTAATACTTGTTGTTGGCCAGTGACATGTCGTGTACGTCGTTCATGCCGATGAAAGCAATGGATACGGCACCGAATGTCAATACGGTAGGATACCAGATTGTACTTTCAATCCATTGTACCCAGATGGCAAGGAAGCCCAGTTTTTTTCCGTAGGCTTCGCCCACCCAGCGGAACACACCGCCTTGCTTGTCTTGAAACATGGCAGCCAGTTCCGCGGCGACAAGTGACGTCGGAATCAGAAAAACAATGGCTGCAAATAAGTAGTAGAAGGCCGAACTCATTCCGTACACGGCCTCGGCAGGAAGTCCACGTAGGGATACTACTGCCGTCACATTCATGATTGCCAGGGTAAATACACCCAGCTTCACTGTTTGTTTAATATTTGCCATAAGTTAAGGTTTTAGATGAAAAATATATTCAAAATCAGCGTCTATAACAACACTTGGGGAGAGTTGTTCCCAACGGATAAGTGAAAGTTCCGGTTTTAACTATTCAGGAAGCGTCGGCTTTGGGCGCGGGCTTCTGTGCAACTTTCTTGTAGAACTCTTCTTTTTCCTTATTGCGCCGTTCGACCAGGCTCGTTACATACACTGTAAAGATAGGGAACATCATCATGCCCAGCGCAGCCAGCAGTACGGACAGTACCCGTCCGGTGGGAGTGACTGCTATGATATTGGAACCCACCGTCGTCACATCCATAAATGCCCACCATAAGGCGTCTCCATATCCTTTAACTAAAGGATTGGGACCATGCTCCATGACATAAAAGGCCAGACTGGAAAAATAGACAGTGGCCAGCAACATGGTAAGGTAGGAAACGAACAGTCCCGATGCGCGGTTGTACGTCAGCCAACCCACCACGATAGCCATGGCGTAACCACCCCGCACCAATGGGATGAAACGCAGCATATAGGTTATCTCGGGTGAGAAAGTCCATCCCATATAGGCAATGATGTTTTGATAGGGTATAGCTACCAGCAGGAAAATGAAATGCGTGGCCACGTAGTGACCCTTCTTCTCTGCCAGGAACCATTCCAATACAAAATCTGCCAGGAACAGGGCGCATATCCACAACTGTACTTTCATGTAGACCGACTGTTCGTAAAAGGGGATCCCCTTGAACGTGTCGACAGAGATGCTGATAACTAAAAATAGCGACAGTATCAATATAATGACATGCAGTATGCCATAGATACCTTTTTCCCGCAATACAAATTCTGATAGAGCCATTTTCATGATGAAGTCCATTATAAAGTCATAAGTTATGAGTTATAAGTCATTTGCTGATTACGGTGCCTACCAACAAATAACTCATAACCTATAACTCATAACTAAAAAGAGAAACTTATTCTGTAATCGTTACGTTATCACCGTTGAATACACCCAGGCCGAGCTTGTTCATGATGAACTTGATTGCCGATTGGGCCTTTACGGAGTTTCCCGCTTCGTCTAGGGGAGGAGCGAAGGCCGATACTCCCATGACACCGGGCAATACGGCCATTACACCACCGCCTACACCGCTTTTGGCCGGTATGCCGGCGGTGTACATCCAGTCGCCCGAATGCTCGTAGAAGCCTACGGTAGAAATCATCGACGTGATTTTCGGTGCCAGGCTGGCTTCGAACACCGTTTGTTTGGTGACGGGGTTCACACCGTTATTGGCGATGGTTCCTGCGGCAATGCCCAGTTGCTGGGCCGTGATGCCGAGAGAACACTGGCGAGTATAGAGGTCGAGAGCCATGTCCGGATTATCGTAGATGCGGTTGTAGTTTTTCAGCAGCCAGGCAATGGAGCGGTTGTTGAAGTTGGTAGCCGTTTCCGATTTGTACAGTTCGTCGATGAGTTGTGGGGCGGAGCCGCACAGCTCAGTGACATTCTGTACAATGGCATCCCATTTCTTGTCGGAGTTTCCCACTGGCTGTACCATGGAACAGGCGGAAATGGCACCGGCATTTACCAATGGAGTGGAAGGGTGGTCGTTTTCCAGCAAGATGGCGATGATGGAGTTGAACGGTAGTCCCGTGGCATCGGCACCTATCATGTCCAGCACTTTCTGCGCACCGTATTGGCGCAGGATAAGGATGGCTGTGTGTACCTTCGAGACGGACTCTATACCGAAACGATAGTCTGTGTCACCTATATTGATGGTCTGCCCGTTCATCAGGCAGATGCTGAGTCCGAATAGTTTGGAGTCTATGTTGGCAAGGTAGGGAATATAATCCGCATTCTTGCCTCCTGTGCTGCCCTTCACCTCATTGTAGGCTTCTTGGGCAACCTCCTTTATTTGTGAAATTGATATTTTCTTTTCCATAAACACGTTGTGATGTACGATTAGACGATGTACGATTTACGATTGAAATTACTCCTTTAAACGTAGTCCGTATCAAGAGAAACTCTAATCGTACATCGTAAATCGTTTAATCGTAAATTAATTTATTTTTTATGAGTACGGCATCCGTGGTTGAATATTTTGGTTTCCACCGGCAGGTTCTTTTCCTGTGCCATACGGGTAGGAGTCGGGTAATCCAGTTTCTCCAGCTCCGTGATGGCATTCTTGATGTCACCCAACAGCATGTCTGCCATGTCGCGGCTGAATCCCTGGCGGACAACGACACGCATAACGACGTAGTCTTCCAGTTTTGAAGGCAGTGTATAGGCGGGTACCATCCAGCCGTGCTGTGACAACTTGTCCTGCAGGTCATACAGAGTCCATTTGGCAGCTCTTGCATATTCCGGTTTCAAGTACCAGATGAACAGTGGGTTCACAACTTCGTCGGAATAGTTTACGAACGGAGCCATCTTGCCGATTTCGTCATGGATATACTTGGCGATGGTCAGAGAGTTGTACTGTACTTCTTTGTAACCCTGGAATCCCAAACGGATGAACTGGTAATATTGACCCAGAATCTGTGCGGCAGGACGGGAGAAGTTCAGGCCTACCTGAGTAATGTTGGCACCGAGGTAGTTTACGCTGAATGACATTTCTTCGGGCAGATATTCTTTGCCTTTCCAGCAAACCCAGCCCAGACCCGGATAAACCAGACCGAATTTGTGTCCGCTGACGCTGATGGAGAGTACCCACTTCAGACGGAAGTCCCATTTCTTTTCAGGATAGAGGAACGGGAGGATGAAACCACCGCTGGCGGCATCTACGTGGATAGGAATGTCGTAGCCGGTCTTCGCATTGTAGGCATCGAGGGCTTTGTCGAGGGCTTCGACGTCATCGTTCAGTCCTGTCCATGTAACGCCTTGGATAGGCACGATACAGATGGTGTTCTCATCACACATCTTCAAGGCTTCTTCGGGGTCGAGCGTGGTCTTGTCCAGTGTCAAAGGCACTTCACGCATTTCAATCTGCCACAATTGGGCGAATTTTTCCCATACCACCTGGAAACCGGTTGAAATAACGAAGTTGGGTTTGTCGAACGGTTTGCCTTGTGCCTGACGTTTCTTGCGCCAGCGCAACCAGGCTGCCACACCACCCAGCATACATGCCTCCGAGGAACCGATGGCAAGTGCGCCGGTTTTCCAGGTTTCTTTTTCAGGAGAGTTCCAGAGGTTGGCCACGATGTTGATACATTTACCGTTCATTACGGCGATGCGCGGATATTCGGTCTCGTCAATGTAGTTGATGTTGATGGCTTCGTTCATCAGCTTGGTTGCATATTCGTCCATATAGGTAGTGACGAATGTAGCCAGATTCAAGCGAGGCTGCGTTTGGGCGAAGGTCTCGTCTTTCACCATCTGATAGGCGATTTCCGGGGTAGTAGGTCCGTCGGGAATCTTTTCTACGGGTGAGGGTTGTAACATACGGTTTGAACCGAATACTTCAGTTTTTGCATCTCCTTTTCTGAAATTCAAATCTTCCATATTAATAAGTTTTTTAAAGGTTTAGGCGGCGGGGCTTTTCCCCGTCGAATTTCCCACAACAACGGGGTTTGCGGATGAAAGTTCCGGGGTTTTGCATTATTTGGCGTTTATTAAAGGGCAGCGTAGTAAAATCTTAAAAAACGAACATTCTGAAGGTAGGTTTGTTGTTCCCACATTATTCATTTAATTAATATACTACTATATGAAAATCAATACCGGAAGGGGTACAATCCCCCTTATCACGCTTGTCGGCATTTGGTCAGTCTCTGCATTGACTTCCTTGCCGGGATTGGCCGTATCACCTATTTTGGGACAACTTACTACCATTTTTCCACATGCCACAGAACTGGATATACAGATGCTTACCTCCCTGCCTTCGCTGCTGATAATTCCTTTTGTGCTGTTGGCGGGCAAGCTGGCCGAGAAACGTGACTTTGTGCGTCTGCTGAAAGCGGGGCTTTGGATGTTTGCCACCAGTGGGGTACTTTATCTTTTTTCGGATAAAATGTGGCAGTTGATGGTGGTCAGCGCTTTGCTTGGCATCGGTTCGGGGGTGATTATTCCGTTGTCCACCGGTCTGGTTTCACGCTATTTCACGGGGGAATATCGGGTGAAGCAGTTTGGTTACAGTTCTGCCATTACCAATGTGACGCTGGTTGTGGCAACGGCGGTGACTGGGTATCTGGCAGAGGTAAACTGGCACTTGCCTTTCGTGGTATACCTGCTTCCGTTGGTTTCTCTGCTGCTTGTCGGATATTTGAAGGGGGATACCGGTCAGCCGCAGATAGCAGAAGATACAGCTGCCGTTGTTCCGGAGGAATCCAAGCGTGCGATTTCCGGTAAATACGGCATCCATGTCCGCCATCTGCTACAGTTGATGCTGTTTTATGGCGTCACTACGTATGTAGTGCTGGCGGTTACTTTTGACTTGCCTTTTTTGATGGAGGCACATCACTTCTCCAGCGGAAATTCCGGATTGATGATTTCCTTATTCTTCCTGGCCATTATGGCTCCGGGCTTCTTCCTGGGGCATATCGTGAAGTGGATGGGAAAAAATACGAAATTTTACAGTCTTTTGTCCATTGCAGCGGGTTTGCTCTTGATATGGATTTCGCCTAAAGAATGGCTGATAATACCGGGATGTATGTTGGTTGGTTTGGGATATGGTGTCATTCAACCGCTGATTTATGACGAGACAGTAGATACGGCCATACCGGAAAAAACAACCTTGGCACTGGCCTTTGTAATGGTGATGAATTATCTGGCGATTCTATTGTCCCCGTTCATTACAGACTTCTTTCAGACCTTGTTCCACACTAGTTCCAAGGAATTCCCGTTTATTTTCAATCTCTGCATCACACTGCTCGCCATGTGGTGGGAGTATGCGAGGAGGAAGGATTCTTTGTTGGGGAAGTTATGAGTTATAACTTATAACTCATAACTCATAACTTATAACTCAATCGCCTCATATTTCAGCCCGAAGACGTCGGCTACAGCTTTGTATGTTACCTTGCCTTCCACTACGTTCAATCCTAGCGCCAGAGCCGGATCGTCCTTGCAGGCTTGTCTCCAGCCTTTGCATGCCAGGGCTACGGTGTAGGGCAGGGTGGCATTTGTCAGTGCCATGGTGGAGGTGAAGGGTACGGCGCCGGGGATATTGGCAACGGCGTAGTGTACAATTCCGTCCACAATGTAGGTAGGGTCGCTGTGCGTGGTGGGGTGGGAGGTTTCGAAACATCCGCCTTGGTCGATGGCAACGTCTACGAGTACGGTGCCGGGCTTCATCATTTTCAGCATTTCTTTGGTGATGAGATGAGGCGCTTTGTCACCGGGGATAAGGACAGACCCTATTACGAGGTCTATTGTAGGTAATTCCATTTTGATATTGTGAAGGGAAGAATAGAGTGTTTTTACATTCTTGGGCATCACTTCACTGAGGTAGCGCAGGCGGGGAAGGTTGATGTCGGCAATCAGTACCTCGGCACCCATTCCGGCAGCTATTTGTGCGGCATTGGTGCCCACAATGCCGCCGCCCAGGATAAGTACGCGTGCGGGGCGTACACCCGTCACGCCACCCATCAGTTTCCCTTTGCCGCCTTGGGGTTTTTCGAGGAAGCGTGCTCCTACCTGGGTGGCCATGCGTCCCGCCACTTCGCTCATGGGGGTAAGCAGCGGAAGTGAGCGGTCTTCTTTCTCTACCGTTTCGTAGGCGATGCAGACGGCGCCGCTTGCTATCATGGCTTCGGTCAGCAATTTATCGGCAGCGAAGTGGAAATAGGTGAATACCACTTGTCCCTTTTTTATCAGTTTGTACTCCGGTGCGATGGGCTCCTTTACCTTGACAATCATGTCGGCTATGGCATACGTGTCTTCAATGGTTGGCAACATTTGTGCACCTACGGCGATGTAATCATCGTCAGAGAAACCGCTGTTTGCGCCTGCAGAGGCTTGTACATACACCGTATGACCGCGTTTCACCAACTCGGCTACTCCGGCAGGGGTCATTCCTACACGGTTCTCGTTGTTCTTGATTTCTTTAGGTACTCCGATAATCATAACCTTAAAGTTTTTATTGAGGGGTTAAACATGGCGCAAGATACAAAAATGGAGGGTACAGTGTCTCCGTACCCTCCATGTTTAAGAACAGTTTTCGTTCTCGGTTATTCATTCTTCATCGTTCATTGTCCATCAGTTTCCAATGTCCATGCCTGCATCCCCTTCTATTTCATCTGTGTCCCATGCGGCGATGGTAATCCCTTTCAGCGTCAGCCCGGCCTTGTTCAGGCTGAGGTCGAAGTTGTAGGTTTTGTTGGCCTCGGTAGTGAGGTTTTCGCTGGAACTCATAGCCAGATAGTAGGTGTAGGTGTTGCTGCCGGAGGTGACTTTTACGAATTGGGAGCTATTGGTGAATGCCTGACCCGGCAGCACGATGGCGCGGTAGGTGGTGGCACCTGCAACGCTGTGGGCGTAGGTGGTGATGGAGGTGGTAGATGCAGCTGCAGCGTCGGTGGCAGCGGCATCATTAGCCTTTGTTACTTTGCCGTCTGCCAGATTCCACGTGCCGCTGAGGGCGAAGCCTGCGGAGCAGAGCAGTTCTACCTTGTCGATGGCGGGCAGGGAGGAGTAGCCGTTTCCTGCGGAGAGGGTGACGGTGATTTGGCTCATGCAGTGCTTCATGCTGATGCTTGCGTTGTTCGTTGCCACGGTGGTGCATTTGCCCCACAGCAGGTCGGAGGCTTCGTAGTCGGCGGCGGCGGTGCTGCTGTTGTTCTGGTCGGGCTTGATGCTGACGTTGGGCACGGTGTAGGTGTCGGTGGCGGTGTTGGTATAGGGATAGTAGGCGTAGAGGGTGTGCTGGTCGGTGACGTTCTGCCAGTAGAGGGGTTCGTCGGTGAAGCTGCCGTTTACCCATTTGGTGTTCTTGGGGTCGAGGGAGGCGCTGATGGGGGATTCATCGTTGGCACCCGTTTTGTGGGCGATGTAGAGGCCCAGTGCGTCGTCATCATCGAACTCGGTGGCGCCGATGGCGGCGCGGCTGATGGGGATATTGGTGCCGGTGGTGGTGAGCGAGAGCTTCACGTTGATGGGCTTGGTGATGTCCACTGTCTGGTCTGAATCGTTGTTACAGGCGGTGACCAGCAGGCCGAGGGTGGCTGCGAGGAGCAGCGTTTGGATACTTCTTGTTTTCATATTTGGTCTATTTATTTGTTGTTAATAATAAGTTACTTATCGGTTACTTTTGTGTAATTCTCGGGGTTTGTCAGCTCCGTAATGGTGGCTTCGGCAAGTGAAGGGCTTCCCTTGTAGTTATAGTATATGTTCGCCCAAGTCATCTTTCCCCAGGTGCGGCACTGGGTGATTTGATCGTCCTCGAGTGCGGTAACTCCGGTGAGGAAGAGGTTCTCGGGGGAGAAATTATAATTTCCGAGACCGTTTTGGGTGTCGTAGGTGGGGAGAGCGAAGCTGTTTTCGGTACCGGTGCCGCTAAGGACGATGCTCTTCAGGCCGGTGCAACCAAAGAAAGCATCTTCTCTGATGTCGGTGACTTGTGGCAGGTAGATGCTTGCCAGTTTCCCGCATCCGACGAAAGCTCCGATTCCTATATTGGTGACTTTTGGCAGGTCAATGCTTGCCAGGGCGGTGCAATCCTGGAAGGCTCTTTCTCCGATTCCGATGGCTTGTGGCAGGTCGATACTTGTCAGGCCGGTGCAACTCCAAAAAGCACTGACTCCGATGTCGGTGACTTGTGGCAGGTCGATACTTGTCAGGGCGGTGCAATTCCAGAAAGCATTTTCTCCGATGTCGGTGGCTTGTGACAGGTCAATATTTGTCAGGCTGGTACAATTCACAAAAGTACCATTTCCTATTTTGGTGACTTGTGACAGGTCGATGCTTGTCAGGCCGGTACAACCCTGAAGAGTATTATATCCTATTTTGGTGACTTGTGGCAGGTTGATGCTTGTCAGGCCGGTGCATTTATTGAAAGCATTATATCCTATTTTGGTGGCTTGTGGCAGGTTGATGCTTTGCAGAGTACTATTGCCGTTGGTGAAGAGATACCAATTCGTAGGCACTTCCTTCACCGGCTCCATATAGAGGTTTTGTACGTAATTATGGCTGCTGCCCAGCAATCCTAACAGCTCGCTCTGGTCCATGCCTTCCGGTACAGAACCGCTGATGAAGAGTTTGGAGACGAGGGTAGGGGGAGAAGAGCTTCCGGCGGCATTTATCGCTTCCAGCCTGCTCTTTACGGCATTGTAGGACGCTTCCGTCCCATCCAGCAGGAGGATGTTTTCCGGTGCTGTGCCTTTTATGTCGGTACTTCCGTCCGACACTTGCAGGTACTTGCCGGGGAGATAGAATCGGTTGCCGGTGGTGCCGCCGGTGACGCTGCCGGTCTCGCTGCTGCTGCCGATTGAGCCTCCGGCGCTATATACCTTGTCCGTAAGAAAAGAGAGGGCACCGTTTCCTCCGGCTTCGCTGCAAGTAGGTCCATTAGGGGGGAGGTAGTCTGGGCTGTATTGGTGGTAAGTGGGTATCATCAACGCCCGATGCACCGCCGCACCGTCCCGGCTCAAGGTGGTGACGGAACGGGTGTCGGTGAGCTTGTCAACAAACAGATAGGAGTGTATCCCGTCAGTAGAATTGCTCACAATGGGTGCCTCTCTCAGCGCCGTCACTCCGCCTGTGTAGGCGCAGAATACGGCTTTGGCAGGTGCTTTCAGCAGGACGGCGGCGGATGCGGTGGAGAAGATGTCCACTTTCACCAGGGCGCGTTGCATCTGTAGGGGGATGGGGTCGGCGGTGGGCTGGGGTATGCGGACGGCGAGGCCGGAGGTGCGCAGCTGTTCCCAGTAGGCGTAGTTCTCGGGGGTGAAGGCTTGGGGCAGCTGGAAGGTGAAGGCTTCGCCCGTCTGCAGGGCGTAGCTGCCTCCGCTGTTGCCGTCGCTGCCGGTATATGTCAATGCCTCCAGTGGCTGCATCTCTATGGCGGGGGAGATGGCGGCGAAGTAGTAGGCGGCGGCGTCTTTCTCCCAGCGGAGGAGGTTGGCGGGGTCGGTGGGCTGCCAAGTGGCGGAGGTGACGGCTTGCGTGCCGCCGTCGGTGCTGACGGAGGTGCAGGTGTAGTTGGCGTGGCTGTAGCGGACTTCGGCGGACGAGCCGTCTGCTGCCGACGACGACCTTACGGGCACGGTCATGAATACGGTGATGGTGGTTCCTACTTTGGGGAAGCCGGTTTCCGTGGCGGGTGTGCCGGTGGTTCCGTCGGCGCGTGTCTGCCCTCCTTCTTCTCCGGCCATGGGCGACTGCTGTTCCACGCTTGTGGCGATGCAGCCTATCTGTATGGGGTGGCCTATGAGGGAGGCTGTGGCTTCACTGTCGGCACCGGGCAGGGGGGCGGTGTCGGGGCAGATGTCGTCTGTGCAGGCGCAGGGCGGCAGCAGGGCAAGCAGCAGGGTGGGGAGCAGTAGCGTCCGGCGGAGGTGGTTCCTTGTTTTCATTCGTTGGGTGTCTTTTTTAGGGTTTCGTATAAGTAGGGCCGTTCGGGGTGGGGGTGCGCACCCTTATGGGGGTAGGGCCGTGGGGTGTTATCCCAACGGGTTTTCGCCGTACTTGCCCAGTTGCCGGGCTGTTTCGCGGGCTATCTCGGTGATGCCCAGTGTGCGGGGTTGTGTCTTGGCACGGAGGTAGAAGTCGTCCGTGCGCTCGGTCAGGGCGTTGTCGTAGGCCACGAGACTGATGAGCTTTTCAAAGGTTGTTGCCATGGGGTTTTGAATTATGAGTTATGAATTTTGAGTTATGGGTTATGGGGTTGGGGTTATTGGGGGGAGTCCTTGAGCCAGTGGCCGCTATAGTTGGCGGTGTCTGTCAGGCTGGCAGGATTATCCGCAGTCAGGTTGTAGTGGATGGCTTTCCAGGTGACACTACCCCAGGATTGGCATGTGGCGGCATTTCCTTCTGCCTTGAACATCTCTTCGGTGACATCGGTGAGGAAGAGGAGGGTGGCGGAGGTGCCTGCGAATGCACCATCACCAACGGTGGGCAGGAAGAAGCCAAATTGGTCGTTGGTGCCGCTGAGGACGACTTCTTCGAGGGCGGAGCAGTCGTAGAATGCGCAGACTCCTATGCTTGTCACTGCTTTGGGTATGCTGATTTCTGTCAAGCTGCTACAATACTGGTATTTACAACCGATTATTACTCAATATTTTATAGATAATAAGTCAGAAATATGGTTGTTATTTTTAATTGCACATTCTAAAAGGTGAAGATTTAACGCTTTTATTGATTATTAACTCAAAAAGGACATCAACTTGGGTCGTTTCTTCTCTTTTCCTTGCTATTCGTTTCCGATATTCCACTTTTGTTTTGGTCTATCTCATATGTACTGCAAAGGTATTGATTTTTGTTTGATATTGCTCCTTGCTTGCTCCTTGTCGTAGATTAATTTTCACACAGGAATTTTTGTTCTCTTTCTATAGGGGCTTGAAACAATCCATTTATTGGAAACAATTAAAGACGGAGCTGGTTTGCCCCAGTGCTTTTTAAGAAACAGGGCAATTATTTTATCTCCACAAAGGCTCTTGTTCCCAATTATGAGGAAAGCCTAATAAACGAGTTCTTACTGATGGGTATTTCGATAAAAGCTGCTTGAAATCTGCAACAAAAGTGTTGCCCATAGAAATGGAGTTAAGCCAATACACCACATAGCAGAGTTGCGGATAAAGTGTTTGTTCACGGAACGAGAAATCCGTAATCCATGTGTTTGGCATACGCATAGGCATCATTGGCTTGACAGGAAAGACCCGATTTGACAGTCTTGAATGATGGGCGCAGCAATTACGAAGTACGGGTCTGGGTACGGATTAAAAGGCTAAGTGATTATTTCCAGTCATTTAGCCTTTTTAATTATCTAATTTTTCCCCACATTTTCCCCACAGCTGTCTATTTATATATTTTAGAAACATATTTTTCCGTAAAGTTATGTACCTTTGTCGGCAAATAAAGATATTCTCGTCAAACAAATATAAGAGGAGTTCTATAAATTAAAATATTGTAGTACAGTTGTTTATATGGTTCCAA
>ERZ791569.940-NODE-940-length-13485-cov-4.043708_pt1 | contig 13485 bp, 8 predicted proteins | sample MGYA00509973_ERZ791569 | MGnify/ENA primary metagenome ERZ791569 (study PRJEB30046, sample SAMN00791902) | human gut metagenome | study: EMG produced TPA metagenomics assembly of the A metagenome-wide association study of gut microbiota in type 2...
CGCAGCAACATTTCCCCAAGGAGGAACCTTTCATGGAACTATATGAAAAGCTCTACGAACTGCGCCGCGCGAGCGGTATGTCGCAGGAGGAGCTGGCGGAGAAGCTCGGCGTTTCGCGTCAAGCCGTCTCCAAATGGGAGAGCGGCGCCACGCAGCCGGAGCTTAGCAAGCTCATCGAACTCTCTAAGCTCTACTCCGTTTCCGTCGACGAGCTGCTCAGTCTGGAGCATGCCAAACCCGAGCAGGATGCCGCCGAATCGCCGGTTCAAAGCAACGCCGAAAAAGCTCCCGCGGAAAAGCTGAGCTTCCGCGATTTCTGCATACAGCACAAGAAGATCATCGGCGGTGCGGCCGTGGCGCTCGCCGCGCTCATCGCCGTCGGCGTGCATTACAACAACCGCATCAACACGCTCAGCACGCAAGTAAATGACCTTCGCAGCCAGCTCTACAACGTGCAGAACAATCTCTCCAGCCAGATCGACGGCATCAGCAATAACGTCTCGGACATCTTGACGCGCGAGTCGAGCCTGATTTCGCAGTATAATTACGAGATCACAAACGTCGATTTTAAAAAGCAGGAATGCACCATCGCGTTTTCCCTGCTGCCAAAGACAATCAGCGAGGGAACGACTGTCATCATCGGCGTGACCGACCATGGCAATTCCTCGCCGCTGGACAGCTATCGGCCGGGCTACTCTGCCGACCTTACACAGGATGGCTTCGGGTATCTGCACGGCAGTGTAACCGTCCCTCTGAGCGACGAGCTCGGCGTTGGTGTCAACTTCAAGCACGACGGTGAGACACAGTCAGAGGAGCTCGACACGATCTATGATCTCAAATCCCAGTATCAGCCGCAGCTCAAAAGCTTTCTATCCCCCATCTCCTACGGGCGTCAGGCCGGCAGCAAATGGCAGTACCAGTTCACGCCGGGCAATGCCGGCATCCCGCTCGGCACCATCTCGCTCGGCGCGCTGTCCGATGTGTCCATCCGCAGCGCGTGTCTTGAATACACGTGCGCCAATCAGCTGCTCAGGCGCGTACCGCTCGAAGCGTCCTACAGCGACGGCAGCGCCGTCACCTATGTCGGCGATGACAGCGCCGAAGCTGTGGGCGCATCCGTCATAGAAGGCGTGACGTACTATGACCTCGCCTATCCCTCCAGCAGCGAATCGGAGGCTTTCACGCTCCCGCTCGGGGCAACGCCGCTCGTCTGCGAGCTTGTCGTCAACCTTGCCGGCGAGAGCCGCTTTGGCAAGGCCGGCACCGATGGATGCTGCAATGTCGCCCACAGAGAGCGGCCCTTCGTATTGACGAACAGAACCGTCGGGCAAAGTGATGGAAAGCATTTCTATTCCCTTTCGTTTTTAGCGTTGCGCAAATGGCTTCACGCGCGGCCGAAATAAAAAAAAGAGTGCTGACTCTGTGAGCCGCACTCTTTTCCTATTCAACACCCTCGCGCGCCCGCAGACTTACTGTTTGCAGGTCTTCGTCGTTCGTACGATCTTAGACGCGCACATTTGCTAGGTGTCTCCAAAAAATTCTGGTAGGCACAATTGGACTCGAACCAACGACCCCCACCATGTCAAGGTGATGCTCTAACCAACTGAGCTATGTGCCTGAGAGATGCGAACTATACCCGTGCTTTTTCAGGAATGCAAGTCTTTTTTCGAATTTTTCTCAACTTTTTTGCGTGTTTACGCATAAGTTATTGATTTTACTGTAAAACAATTTTTCAGACAAATTTTCTGAAAATGCGAAAAATCGGCATCCTCAACAGTTGACGCTCGTTTCTCTTTTTCGCTGACCTCGTAGTGAAAAAAAGCCGCCAAGACGAATCCCGACGGCTCTCGGCAACATCAGGCGCGGCGTACGCTCATCACGCCTTTGAGTTCACGCAATTGCGAGAGCGAACGGCGAAGATCTTCCGACGAGCGAATCTCGATCGAGATGCGCATATGCGCGTCTCCCTTCACATTGACCGTGTTCAGACCCGTGATGTTCTGCTTTTCCCGCATAAACACTTCGCTCACATCTTTGAGCAACCCTTGACGGTCTCGCGCCACGATGTAGATATCGACCGGGTAGACCGCTTCGGCCTGGTTGCCCCAGCCCACTTCAATCATGCGTTCCTGATCGTTGGCTACAAGGTTCTTGACGTTGGGGCAGTCAATGCGATGAATCGTAACGCCTCGACCGCGCGTAATAAAGCCGATGATTTCATCGGGCGGAGCCGGATGGCAGCACTTTGCAAGCTGTGTCATCAAACTGTCGATGCCGACAACAAGCACATTGGACTTGTGGCTCTTTTGCGCTTGAGAGCTTCTCACGAGCACTTCGGGTTGAGGCTCGGGTTCTTCAATTTGTGGCTGCACGGCCTGTTCAAGCGCCTTGAGGCTGAACTCTTCCTTGGCAAACGCCACGCACAAATCGTCAACCGAGTCGTAGCCCAGGCGCTTAGCGAGTTCTTCGAGCTTGACGGCCGTCTTACCCAAACGAGCAAGTTCCTTGTCGAGTCGTTCGCGACCAGCCTGCGTCTGTTCCGCAAGCTTTTGCGCGTTGAACCACTGACGCACCTTGGTGCGGGTGCGCGCGCTCACGGCAAAGCCAAGCTCGGGATTGAGCCAATCGCGCGAAGGTCCGCCCGTCTTTGCCGCCACGATTTCAACGGTTTGACCGGTCTTAATCTGCGTATTGAGCGGCACCATCTGGCCGTCAATGCGCGCACCGCGGCAACGATGACCAAGCTCGGTATGCACTTGATAGGCAAAGTCGATCGGCGTCGCCCCCTTTTGGAGTTCCACCACTCGCCCCTGAGGCGTGAGCGCATAAACGTGATCGTCCTCAAGGCCGGGTTCGGCGGGGGGCGCCACATCGCTCTTCCAATCGAGCAGCTGACGCAACCAGGCCACACGCTGCTCTTCGGCTTCAGCGCCCTTGTCCTTGTTGGAATTGCCGGTTTCCTTGTAACGCCAGTGCGCGGCCACGCCAAGTTCTGCAAATTCGTGCATCGCACGAGTGCGGATCTGAATTTCCACGGGACGTCCGTTGGGATCGGTCACCACGGTATGAAGCGACTGATACCCGTTGGGCTTGGGATTGGCGATGTAGTCGTCGTACTCCTTGGAAAGCACGGTGAAGTTTTCGTGCACCAACGACAGCACTTCGTAGCAGTGCTCCACCGTATCAACAATGATGCGCACCGCACGAATGTCAAAGAGCTGATCGAAGCGCAGATGCTTGCGGACCATCTTTTTGTAGATGGAATAGATGTGCTTCGGGCGACCGCTTACTTCGGCTTCGATACCGTTGGCCTTCAGCAGCATCTGGATGCGCTCGACGCAACCGCGCATAAAGGCTAGGCGCTGCTCGCGTGTTTCATCGAGCTCTTTGGAAATCTCATTGTAGGTTTCAGGCTCCGTGAAGCGCAAAGAGAGATCCTCGAGCTCCCACTTCATCTGCCAGATACCCAAACGATTGGCCAGAGGCGAATACAAGGCCAGCGTTTCACGACCGTATTCGTCTGCCCCCGGTGCACGCGACTGCGCAAACCAGCGCAGCGTCTGCAGACGGCTTGCCAGACGCAAAACCACCACGCGCAAATCGTGGCACATGGCCAAAAGCATGCGACGAAGTGCTTCAGATTGATAGACAGCACCGCTCTCGCGGTTGTCGGAACGAGCGCGCTGACTGACGTGCATCAGCTGCTCGAGATCTCGCACAAGCTGCAAAACGTTCTTGCCGAACGTCTTTTCGATCCAACGATCCGCATCGTGGATGCAGTCCGTGACGGAAAAGAGGTAGGCCGCAACGATCAATTCGTCGTCGTTACGGACGCCTTTCAGAATTTCAGCCATGCCATCGGCATGGGCCAGTCGGGGTTCTCCGGTGTAAAGCTTTTGATCCAGATAAAGCGGTTCGACCAAGCTGCGGGCCAACTTCCAGTCCACCGGAGCCGCTTCCCCGTCTGCCTCGGGGGTCTTGACCTCGATGTCTTCTTTGTGCTGCATGTTTCTCTCTTCTTTTCGTTTTGCATGCTCACGGCCTGCGGTGGCATGCAACTGTCTTTCCGAACTAAGTGCGGACAAAAAATAATATCCGCCAAGGCGTTACATTCTACCGCCCCATTAATTCCGTCAAGGATGCTGCAATCAATCGAAACAGGCAAACACAGGCTGACGCACTTTGGCAAATGCAAGCATGTGCCGACCGCGCAGGCAGAACTCGCTCATGCACTTCCGCCCGCGCAAGCCTTCCGTCAGCCTTTAGAAAAGCTGCCGGTACTGAAGCGAAAGCGAGCCGGACTGCTCCCGATCCGAAGCACGTTCATAACTGCCTGCCAACAGCAGAGTCCAGGCGTAAGGCTCCGTTTTGCCTTCATGGTTTCGGCTCCAGAAGTACGATTTGGAGTCCGAATATCCGCTGCTCGCAAGCTCGATCCCCGCCTGCAGTCGCACGGCAAAGCGCTGCGCACTGTCGTAGGAGGCCGCCGACGAAGCGCTTCCGTCAAACAAACGGCTTTCGATTTCCCAATCGGTATGACCGACAGAAGTACGCATGGAAACACCAAACTGCGGTTTCACGCTCACAAGGTCGGCAACGTCAAACCGCCAACCCGCATCGGCTCCCACTTCCAGGGTTCCCCAGACACGGTTGTCCGCAGTGGTCTTGAATCCTTCACCGGCCACAGCGCCGTCTCTGTCGCTGTCAAAAATCGAACCGTCGTGCATCTTGGCCGTCGTCACGGACAGCTGGGCAAACGGTTCAAACAACATCTTTTCAGTAAGCGATCTTGCCGTAACGCGCGCCACCGCTGTCAAATAGTCGATGTCCACATCCGTGTCCAGACGATGGCCGACGGAACGCTGTTCGGCGTCGCCCGCAGCACGGGAGTACGCCAGCCCCAAACGCAAAGTGAAGTCATCGAAATGTCTTGCTGCCGCCAAAGACACCGTTGCCACGGACATGTCACCCGACGTGCGTTCGATCACGCCTTTGCTGTCGGTGTCGATCCCGGCAAAGGACACGGCCACCGTCGTAATCCAATTGCCAAACATGGCAAAGTCGTAACCCAATGCTCCGGCCGTCACATCCGCTTCGAACCCAAAGTCGCCGCTTCCGCCGGAAAAGATTTCACCGGCCTTAATGCGACCGGACTGGCCGTGTGCCCACCAATGGCCCTTGCCTTCAAAAAGCGACAGATCGTGCGTCATTACCGTTGTGACCGCATCGTGAACCGCGCGTTCGGCCGCCGTGGCAATGCCCGACGTCACCGGCAAAAAGATTGCGCCGTCAACCACGTTGGAGTATGCGTCACGCCCCACGTTTTCTTCCGGCAGCGTATCGAAAATAAAGCTGTAACCCGGGCGCTGCATCAGAATGCCTTCCTCTTTATCCCGGTCGGCCAGACCTTCCACGTGCCCCACCAGAGCTGAGCCCTGCAGGCCTGCGAAATCCTTGCACCACAGACGCGTGGCGATGTTGTCTTTGATCTGGATGCGAGCGCCGCCGAAAGCGTGAACGTTGCTCGGATCAAAGTCGCCGATGTCAAATGCCTGTCCGCTCCAGTTGTAAAGAATCAGCTCTGCATCATTCTCGGCAGTGATGCGGCTCTGATCCATTCCGGTGAGAACGCCCAGGCTCACGGGATCGCTCGCGAAGCTTTTGGTCTCTTCACTTGTGAAATCCACGATCCAACGGCCGTCGTTACCAATGTGGATGCCTTCTTCGGCAGCCTTGTCCTGACTTACATCTTCACCGATCACCACGGAAATTCCATCGACAATCCCGGGATTGGAACTCGTGATCATCGTCGCTCGCGAAAGCGAACCGGTGATGACTTTGCTTGAGTTGAGCACATGACCAACGGTCCTTTGCAGCTCTTCGATGTTCTCACCGTCCGCAAGACTCGAACCAAGAATTAGCGTTCCTTCCCCTGTTACATTGACAGTCCTCTGATCGCTGTCCGTCTCCGGCGCCTGAGGCGATCTGTCGACCGCCTCAAGGTGCCGAACAATCAGCACGCGGTTGATGGGGTTCAAACTCGAATCATCGGATTTGTCTCCGGCGACCGTCACGCTTGCTCCGGCACCCAACTGCAGCGTACCGATACGAAGAAACGTTTCACCGCCCTCTTGGCCGCTCGTTTCACCGATGACCAAATGTCCGGCTTGTGCCTCAAACGTTCCCAAATCACCGATGCCGACGTAGTGAAACGCGTTGTCTGTTTCGCTGACGATTCTCCCTTCCTTCATGTCCAAACCACCGACAATGTCATAGGTGGACGGCTGCCCATAGCTCAAAAAAACGGTGCCGCTGCCGCGAATCGCCGTATCGGCCTTGATGAAAGCATTCTTATCAAAATAGAGAGATACGCCATCTTCAAGAAGAACACCTACGGCGTCCTCAGACTGGCTCAAATCAATGTCTACGTCTAGAGCAACATTATCTGCTTGAAGGTAAACATCCTCGAAGCCGTTGTTCAGAGCTATCAGGCCTACCACTCCATATTTGTCACTCGCGACCTTCAGCACACCATCCTTAATGAGTTCTTTTCCTTGTTTAAAACCAGAGTTATCCGCAACAACATATACTGGCGCGACATCGATTGAATCGAGATTGGTGACTTGGCTGCCGAGCGCAGCCGGAGAAATTGCTCCTGCGGCAAGAAGAATCGCTGTCAATACATTGAGGTTCGAGCGGTTCATGAACACTGTCCCTTTTGATTGGTTATAGGTTTTCAAAAGGACGGCATTCTATTGTCTATAGCGAAATTTAAGCTGCATACCTCAAAAGTGGTACTGATGCACAAAGAAAAAAAAAAGCGGCCACCCTCCCAGGAAGCCGCTTTTTCCGTTTTGTCGCTGCCCGCCCGACGCTTCGAACAGGCCTATTTCCGATTACAGGAAAATGATGTCGACAATGAAGAATGTCGGGAACAAAATGCCGACCGACCAGAGCATGTAGCCAAAGAAGGAAGGCATCTTGACGCCGCGTTCGCGCACGATGCTCACGCTCATCAGATTGGGAGCATTGCCGATGTAGGTCACCGCGCCCATGAACACAGCACCCATGGAAACGGCCATCAGCGTGTGCGAGTGCGTGGTCATCATCTCAATGGGATCACCGCCCGCGAGGTTGAAGAAGGCCAGATAGGTCGGCGCATTGTCGAGGAAGGCCGACAACGAACCGGTGAGCCAGAAAAACATCACGTTGTTGAATTCGCCGTTTTCGTCCGTCACGAGAGAGACGAGCGGAGCGAATGCTCCTTCGTGACCGGCACGCAACATTTCGAGCACCGGCACAATGCACAAGAAGATGCCGAAAAAGAGCTTGGCAACTTCCTTGATCGGTTCCCAGGAGAACTGGTTGGCTTCGCGGGCACTCTTGGAGGTGGTCAGCACGGACAAGATGGCAACGACAATGAAGATCGCATCGCGCAGCAGGCCCTGTCCGGTCAAGTGCACACCCAGAACATTGATTTCAATGTCGGACTTCCAGATGCCGCTCATCAGCACGGCGCCGATGATAATGGCCAGATAGATCAGATTGATGCCACCGTCGATGCCAAAGGGCTTCGGTTCGACCGCATTGGGATTAAACGAGCCTTCAGCCACTTCCTTCTTAAAGAGGTAGGTGTCAATGGCGAGATAAATCGTAAGCAGAATCGCGAGCGTCACCAAAAGAGGCAGGATCAGATGCTGCGCCGTCCAGAAGAACGTCACGCCGCGCAGGAAGCCCAGGAACAAAGGCGGATCGCCCAGGGGCGTCAGACAGCCGCCGATGTTGGCTACGATGAAGATGAAGAACACGAAGGTGTGCATCTTGTAGCGACGGCCTTCGTTGGCGGCCAACAGCGGACGAATCAGCAACATGGCAGCACCGGTCGTACCCATAAGGTTGGCGACAAAGGCGCCCACAAAGAGGATGCCGGCATTGACGATCGGACGACCGACGAAGCTACTGCGAATGTGAATGCCGCCGGCCACGATAAAGAGAGCGCCGACGAACAGAATAAAGGGCACGTAGTCGCCGATCATGGCGTGCGCAACCGAGCCGACGGCCACCTCTGTCGGGAAGGCCATGAAAATCGGGATCACGCAGCTCAACCCCCAAGCAACGGCGATCTTGCCGTAGTGGTGGTGCCACAGGTTGGGAGCGATGAGCGGCACAAGGGCAATGGACAAAAGAATGCCCGCAAACGGAATTGCCCAAGTAATGGCGAGTTCCGCACCGTTGAGACTTGCTGCCGAAGCTAGAGACGGCAGAAGCACTGCTGCGGTTGCCAAAAGTGTTTTAAGTGCATGCATTGTCTTTGTTTCTCCGTGCACTGATCATTTTGAAGGCGTGTCTGAAAATGTAAAACACACATTCAAACACAAGTCTTGTTGATTTTAGCCAAAAGTGCGGAATCTGTTTACAAAAATTGCCATCGAATCTCAGAGTCAGAACATTATCCACGCACCTTGCAAACAGGTGCCTGCACGTCTCAAAAACGTCAAATCGGCCGACCGCAGGAAGCAATCGACCGATCCATTGTCGCCAATAGCGACGTTACGCAAACGAAACATCAGGGTTTGGAAGAACCAACAGGGGCGCCAGGATCCAGCCCAAACACCTGCCGCAGGTATGCAAGATAGGTTTCGTCCTCGCACATCCCCTTGCCGGGCGTGTCGGAAATCTTGGCTACCGGCTGGCCGTTGGCTCGTACCATCTTCACGACGATATTAAGCGGCGTCGGGCCCAGATCATTCATTAGATTCGTTCCGATGCCAAAGCCGACGCGGATGCGGTGATTGAAGCGCCGGTAAAGCGCAATCACCTTGGGCACTGTGAGCGCATCCGAAAAGATCAGCGTCTTGCTTCTCGGGTCGCATTTGTTGGCCGCATAGTGAAGAATCATGCGCTCGCCCCAGCTCTCCGGATCGCCCGAATCATGCCGTGCACCGTCAAAGAGCTTGCAAAAGAACATGTCGAAGTCACGCAGGAATGGCTCCGTACCGTACACGTCGGAAAGAGCAATCCCCAAGTCGCCGCGATATTCTTTCGCCCACATTTCAAAGCCAAAGGTCTGGCTGTCGCGCAAACGCGGACCGAGCGCCTGGCAGGCCTGCAGATATTCGTGCGCCATCGTTCCAATGGGAATGATGCCGAACTCCTTGGCATACATGACATTGCTCGTGCCCGCGAAGAACGTCGGACCGAGTTCTTCGCAAAGCACCTTGATGACTTTGCGCTGCCAATCCCGGGAGAAGCGGCGGCGCGTACCGAAGTCGCTGATCTTGAGATTGCCGTTGTCGGGTTCGTTCTTGATCCAGCGGATTTTTTGGTGCAGTCTCGCCATGCCCTCTTCCTCATCGGGTTCGGGAACGATATGACGGAAGTAGACCTCGTTGACGATCGCAAGAATCGGAATCTCAAAAAGAATCGTGTGCAGCCACGGTCCTTCGATCACGATGTCCATGCCGCAGGGCATTTCGGAACTGGGCGTGACGGTGACGTACTTCGACTTGAGATGAAAGAGACTGAGGAAATCCACAAAGTCGCTCTTGATGAAGCGAAGACTGCCGAGATAATCGAGCTCGTCCTCCTTCATCGTCAGCGCGCACAGGTGCTCGATTTCCTCTCGAATCTCATCGACATAAGGACTCAAATCCACACCTTCGGTACGGCAACGAAAGCGATACTTCACGTTGGCGTCCGGAAACTGATGCAGCACGCACTGCATCATCGTGAACTTATAGAGGTCGGTATCGAGAAGCGAATCAATAATCACTGTAATTTGTCCTGACTTCGGTTCTCGTTCACAGCGTCATCAACGAGCGAGAAATCTTGTAAACATTGGAAGCTAAAAGCTCTTCATGATTCGGCGGGAAGGGCTTTGGCTCGACAGCAGCCGCGCGCTCACGCCAACCGGCGTCCGGCTCGAAAGCCAGCTCCTGCAGCATCTGATCGACTTCCTCCGGCGCATTGCAGCAGATAACGGCATCGCACCCGGCTTCAAGCGCCTTCTGGGCTCTTTCTGTGAGTGTACCGCCCCCTGCGCCCTTCATCGACAAATCGTCCGAAAAAACAAAGCCCGGAAAGTGCAGTGTATCGCGCAGCAATCCCTTGAGAATGCGTTTAGAGAAGGTTGCGGGAACTTCATCGTAAGCCGGATACACCACGTGCGCCGTCATGACGGAAGCCAGCCCGATGCCCATCCAGGTATAGGGTTTCACATCGGCGTGTTCGATACGCGAAACCTCTCGGTCGTCAATCGGCAGCGCCACGTGGCTGTCGGCAGCCGCGTAGCCGTGACCCGGGAAATGCTTGCCACAATTGGCCATGCCCGCCATGAGCATGCCGTGGCTGAGCGCTCGAGCCAGACGCGTCACAACACGGGGATCGAGCGCAAACGAACGCTCCCCGATGATTTCGCTCTGCCCCCAATCGAGGTCGAGCACAGGGGCAAAAGTAAAGTCAACGCCTGCCGTGCGAAGTTCGGAAGCCATCACGAAACCAGCAGCCGTCAGCGATCGGGCCGCCGCTTCCGGATCGTCCTTGTAGGCTCGGCCGTAGGCGCTCATCGCCGGAATTTCGGTAAAGCCCTCGCGGAAACGTTGTACGCGGCCGCCCTCGTGATCTACACCGATCAGAATACCGGGCTTGACGTCATGGATGGCGCGGCAGAGTTTTTCGAGCTGCACTCGATTTTCATAGTTGCGGGTAAACAGAATGACCATGCCCACGAGCGGATGGGCGATGCGCTTTACCTCCGCTTCCGACAGAGTCGTTCCGGCAATATCGCAAACAACGGGACCGAGCATGTTTTGTTTCCTTTCTTACTTTTGGTTCATGAGCGAAATTTGCTCGCTCGCGCGCAGGCAAACGGCGTTGTAGCGACCAACCGTTTCGGTCATGCCGTACTCAAGCGCCTCGCTGATCAGCGCGTGGCCGATAGAGACCTCGGCGATACATTCACAGGCAACGAGCAAATCCTGCAGATTCGTGAGACTGAGATCGTGGCCTGCGTTCACGCCGAGACCGACCTCACGGGCCGCGCGAGCCGCCTGCGCATATTTCTCGAGCATCGGGCCGACGGCGGCTGTGCCGCAGGCAGCGGCATAAGCTTCGGTGTAAAGCTCAATGCGATCAGCGCCAAGGTCCTTGGCAAGTACGATCTGTTCGGGATCCGGATCCATGAAAAGGCTCACGCGGCAACCTAGAGCCTTGGCTTCGGCAATCAGAGGACGCAGCTTTTCGCCTTGTTCCATCAGATTAAAGCCGTGATCGCTCGTTTTTTGCGACTCACTGTCGGGCACAAACGTCACCTGATCAGGACGAACTTCGCGGACGTGCTCCATCAAGTTCATGAAGGGATTGCCTTCGATGTTGAATTCGCGACCGGGCCAGTTCCTGAGAAGCTTGGCGAGAGCCGGAACATCATCGCGGCGGATATGGCGTTCATCGGGGCGCGGATGAACCGTCAGACCGGCGGCCCCGGCCTTAAGCGCCACGGCGCCGAAGAGCGTAACGGACGGCGTATTGCCGTCGCGGGAATTGCGGATGAGTGCAATCTTGTTGAGATTGACAGAAAGTTTGGTCAACATAAAAGGGGCTGCCGACAAAAAAACGGCGTTATCGGTTCTTTACTTTCACTCAGCAACCGAGTCGCCCGTCTTTACCTAATGTGTCAGATTTGCGACCAGATTTCCAGAGTCTTTCGAGTCTTCAGACCCGTGTCGCCAACATAGTAGCCGATTATGAGGCGAAGAACGTCGCGCACCTCACGCAGATCGGCACTCGGGGTGATTTCGGCTTTGGCAACGGCCAAGGCCGTACCCAGGCTCACCGCTTTTTCGCCTTCACAAAGCTCATCAATGCAAACCAGTTCCCCCTGGCGAACCGTCCAGATGCCGCCCTTTTCAATCTCTTCGACCTTGGAAACCTGGCTCCATCCGAGCGAATTAAGGAGCTTGATTTCAAATGTGCGCAGGGCCGCAGAAAGTTCTTTGCCGTCTTTGAGCGAAACCTCGCTCAACACCTTCAGATAGTCGTTGTAGAGTCGAAGCGAGGCGTCGCTTCGCATCGTCAGGCGTAGCACCAGTTCATTAACGTAGAAAGCCGACACGAGTCCCTCGGGGTCAATGGGCGTCATCGGCCCCATCCAGCGGGCATCGGTGAGGTTTTTGATGTCTCCTGCGCCGGAAAAGCTCACCACAAGCGGGACAAAGGGCATGATGATGCCGCGGAAACGACTCGAAACACGTTTGGCGCCCCGCACCACAACCGTGACACGGCCATGCCGTTGAGTGAGCAGTTCGGCAATGACACTTGTCTCCCGCCACGGTTGGGTAGAAAGCACAAACGCCGCTTCGGAACGCACGCGCACCACGGGTGTACGTTCCGGGGAACGGGATACAGTCGCTGCGGCCATATGAGAAGAATCAGTCGCCGTAGCCGAGGGACTTCAGAATGCGGGCGTCGTCGCTCCAACCACGGCGCACGCGGACCCAGACTTCCAAATGCACGCGCTTGCCAAGCAGTTCGGCGATGTCGGCTCGGGCAAGTCGGCTGATTTCGCGCAGTTTGGCTCCCTTTTCACCGATCACGATCGGTTTGTGGCTTTCGCGGTTCACCCAAAGCGAAGCAATGATTTCGGCGCCGTCGTCGGTTTCGTTCCAGCGCTCGATCATCACGGCAAGTCCGTAAGGCAGTTCGTCACCCAGAAGACGGAATGCCTTTTCGCGAATCGTTTCGGCCGCTATGAAGCGAGGCGACTTGTCGGTATAAAGATCCGCATCAAAAAAAGGCGGAGAAACCGGCAACAGCTTCTTGATCTCGCCCTTGAGGTCGTCGAGCATCTTGCCTTTTTCTGCGCTCACGGGAACGATGGCGGCAAAGGGAAACTTCTGCATGGATTCGGCCATGAGCGGCAGCAGACGTTCCTTATCCTTCACAAGGTCAATCTTATTGAGCACCAGGATCACGTTCTTGGCTTCCCGGTCAAGAAGCTTCAAAACGAGCTCATCGTCACTTTTCCAACCGGCAGCATCAATCACGAAAAGCACGGCCTCGACATCGGCCAAGGCGGTGCGAACTGTACGGTTCATGTGCTTGAGAAGCTGCGAGGTGTGCTTGGACTGGAACCCCGGCGTATCCACAAAGACGATCTGAGCATCGTCGTCCGTTGCCACACCGAGCACACGGTCGCGCGTCGTCTGAGGCTTTTTCGAGGTAATCGAGACCTTTTCGCCCACAATCGCATTGATGAGCGTCGACTTGCCGACGTTGGGACGACCGACGACAGCGGTGTATCCGCAGCGGTAGTCCTCCGGAATCTCTTTTTTATTGCCCATGCCGGCAGCAGCCAGCATCGCTTCAAAATCGTTGTCGCTCATCGAAATTCGGCGCGGGAACCACTGCATTCATGCAGGGGAGGAAGCGCCGCCTCCTTTCTAAATTCTGTTAAGTAGGTAGTTCGAGGTTCCAGCAGCCTCAACTTTT
>ERZ791569.944-NODE-944-length-13376-cov-4.446063_pt1 | contig 13376 bp, 13 predicted proteins | sample MGYA00509973_ERZ791569 | MGnify/ENA primary metagenome ERZ791569 (study PRJEB30046, sample SAMN00791902) | human gut metagenome | study: EMG produced TPA metagenomics assembly of the A metagenome-wide association study of gut microbiota in type 2...
TTTTTCGGTGTTGCACTTGCTTGACAATCTACCATTGCCCCTTGACCCTTTTTTTGTCCCCCGGCTTGGTCGCGTTACCCTACAATCTTTTTCCGCAGATTATTCGCAGGGCGTGCCGTCCATGCCGCCTTCATTCAGTCCCGTCAGGCGGACGCGAACAAATTCCCCCTGCCGTCCATTGTACCCTTCCGGCAGCGTCACCGCGATATACTCCGGCGTATAGCCCGTCCAATGACCGTTCACCGGCTCTTCCAGCAGCACTTCCGCCACCTCATTGACCCACTGCTCCCGGTACTGCCTTGCCATTTCGTCGCCTGCGGCAATCAACAGGCGCGCGCGGCGTTCCTTCTCGGCGTTTGAGAGCTGTCCCGGCATCACGGCGGCTTTTGTGCCCTCGCGCTGGGAGTAGGGGAAGACGTGAATCTTGGCATAGCGGGCTTCGCGGATGAAATCGCGCGTTTCCTCGAACTCGGCTTCCGTTTCGCCGGGGAAGCCAGTTAATACATCCGTCGTGAACGCCGCCATCGGGTAGACGGCGCGCAGGTTTTCCATCGCCTGCCGATACATGCGCATGTTGTAGCGGCGCGCCATCCGCTGCAAAACGGTGTCGCTGCCGGATTGCAGAGCGAGGTGGAACTGCGGGCAGACCTTGTCCATCGTGCGGAGGGCTTGCGCGAATTCTACCGTCGCGACGGTCGGCTCAAGGCTGCCGAGGCGGATGCGGCGCACGCCCGGCACGCCCTGCACGGCGCGAATCGCGTCCAGCAGCGTCTGGCGCGGCGTGAAGTCCCGCCCGTAGCTGGTAAGATGGATGCCTGTCAGCACCAGCTCGGTGAATCCGGCTTGCGCCAGACGTTCGGCTTCGGCACGGATTTCATCCACCGGGCGGGAGCGAATCGGCCCGCGCACGCTGGGGATGATGCAGTAGGTGCAGTGGTTGTTGCAGCCCTCCTGAATTTTGAGCGTCGCGCGGGTGTGTTCCTCCTGCGAGGTGATGGTCAGCGGCTCGAAGGGGGTCGTGGCGTTCAGCTCGTTGACGGCGTTGATGGATGTGTTCTCCCGCAGCGCCTTTTCCAGCAGTTCGACGACTTCGCCGCGGTGCTGTGTGCCGATGACGAGGCGCGCGCCGGTTTCAAGCAGATCCTCCGGCTTGCGCTGCGCCAGACAGCCCGCCAGAATCAGCGCGCTGTCCGGATGTTCGCGGCGCAGGCGGCGCGCCAATTGCAGGGATTTCTTGTCGCCCGTGCCGGTCACGGTGCAGGTGTTGATGACGTAAACATCCGCGTCCGCGTCGAACGGGACGATTTCATAGCCGGCGGCGCGGAATTTCTCCAGCATCGCCTGCGTGTCGTATTGGTTGACCTTGCACCCAAGGGTGTGGAAGGCAGCAGTTTTCATGGTTTCACTCCAATTCACCGTATAGGCAGAACAAGGCGCTTAAGGCGCAAAATCCTGCGGTTTCGGTGCGTAAAATGCGCGGACCGAGCGTCACGCTTTGGCAGCCGCAGTCTTTCATCCGGGCGATTTCGTCCGCGCTCATGCCGCCTTCAGGCCCGATGACAATCGCGAGGTCGTGGATTTCCGGATGCTCCCGGTGGAAGGCGGTCAGGCTGTACCCGCGCGCGTCCTCCCACGGGACGATGGCGGCTTCGTGCGTTTTCAGCGCCGTCAGCAGGGCAGGGAAGGCAATCGGCGCATCCACCGCCATCATCTGGCAGCGCCCGGACTGCTTGCAGGCTTCGCGGGCGATTTTCTGCCAGCGCTCCTGCTTCTTCGCGCCGTCCTTGGCGCTGAGCTGCACGACGCAGCGGCTCATGGCGACCGGGACAACCCGCGCTGCGCCCAGTTCCACCGCCTTCTGCACAATCAGCTCCATCTTCTCCGCTTTCGGCAGACCCTGATAAAGCGTGATGCGCAATGTCGCCTCGGTGGAGGGCAGTTCGCTTATCAAGCGCGCCGTCACGCCCTCCGCCGTCATTTCCGCGATTTCGGCGGAAAAGCGACGGCCGTCCAGAAACAGCTCTGCCGCGTCGCCCGGCTGCATCCGCAGCACGCGGGACGCATGGCGCGCGTCCTCCTCCGACAGCGTGACAAGGCTGCCGATTTCACCCAGCCCGTCAGCATAAAAGCGGTGCATTACTTCTTCCTCCGGGACAGCATGGCGACCCACTCGCCCTTGCGCTTCGTTTCCAGAATCGTGTAATCGGCGGCGGTCAGCGCGTTCACCACGTCCTGTTCGCGTTCCTTGATGATGCCGGAGCAGATGAACAGCCCGCCGGGGACGATGTGCTCCACCAGCGGCTGCGCGAACATGCAGATGACGTCGGCGATGATGTTCGCCACGCACAGGTCGCACACGCCGTCGCTGCTCGCCAGCAGATTGCCCTCCACCGCGCGGACGCGGTCGGACAGGTGGTTGTGCTCGATGTTCTCCTTCGCCACGCGCACCGCCACGGGGTCAATGTCAATGGCAAGCACGTCCTTCGCGCCGAGCATCGCCGCGCCGATGGCAAGGATGCCGCTGCCCGTGCCGACGTCGATGACCGATTCGCCGCCGTGCATCGCGTCCTCCAGCAGCTCCAGGCACATCGAGGTCGTCTCGTGCGTGCCGGAGCCGAACGCCATGCCGGGGTCAATCTCGATGATGCGGTCGCCAGGCTGGGGGTCGTAATGTTCCCACGTCGGCTTCACCACCAGCGAACGCCCCGCCTTGAACGGCTTGTAGAACTTCTTCCACACCTCCGCCCAGTCCTCGTCGTGGACATTCAGCGTCGAAATTTCCAGCGTGCCGAGGTCAAACCCCAAATCCATGTGACGCAGTTCGTCGCAGCGGCTGCGCAGCGCCTGCATCCGGTCTGCGAAGGAGCTGTCCGGCGTGAACCACGCGTGCACCAGCACATCCTCCGGCATGGAGGCAATCAGATTCGGGTCGATAATTTCCCAGTAGCCATTGGGCTTGTCGGGGTCGGGAATATCCGCGCGATCCTCCACCATCGTGCCGGTCGCGCCCTCCGCCATCAGCGCCTCGGACACAATGTCCGCGCCCGCCGTGGTGGTATGAATCGTCAATTCAATCCAGTCCATGTGTGTACCTTCCTTATAAAGAAAATTCCATCTTGATTATATAGCAAAACCCTGCCGAAATCAACCCGGCAGGGCAAAGGAATCAGCAAAATCAGTCGTAGAACGATTCTATCCCATCCAGCAGATGCCCCTCGCGCACATCGCGGGTGGTGGTGTACATCCGCCGCGTCAGCACCGTGCCGCCGCGGTAGTACAGGCAGATGAACGGGCAATCCTTCGCAAACTGCTCCTGAATGTCGTACAGCACGGATTGGTAATCCGCCTGCGTGACCTGCGTGCGCAGCTTCTTGAACAGCGCATCCATCGTCTTTGAGCGGTAGGCGACGTAGTTGCAGGTGTTGCCGCTCATCAGCAGAAAGCCGGGGTCGGGGCAGACGTCCATCGCGAAGGAAACCAGCGCAATGTGGAAATTGCCCGCTTTCAGGCGCTCCTGCATCGTGCTGTACGACACCGTCTCCACCGTCGCCTTGATGCCGATTTGCCCCAGCATGTCGGCAATCATGTTCGCCGCCTGCACGCGCACGCTGTTGTCCGGCTCTTCGTAGGTGATGATGTTGTAGGTGAGGTCAGCGGCTTCGTTGTTTTTGTTGGGCTTGTCCACATAGCCGCTGCCATCGGTGTCGTACCAGCCGTCCTCCTCCAGCAGCTGCCGCGCCTTGTTCAAATCGACTTGGAAGTAGGAGGACAAGTTCGAGTTGTACATCCACGTTCCTTGAATCATGGGCGTGTTCGTCCGGTCAACCATGCTCATGTAGACGGACTGGACGATGGAATCAATGTTGATGCAGGAACGAATCGCCGTGCGCATGTTGTTCGTCATCGAGCCGAGATAGTTGTTCAGCAGCAGGCACTCCAGCTGATTCGTGCGGTAGGTGATGGCAAGCGTGTTGGTGGAAGATTTGTACTGCGCAATGGACAATGAGCGGGAAAATATGGCATCGACGTTGGAATACTGGTACGCATTTACCACGTCGGCGTCCTTGCCGTACAGGTCGAAGTAGAGATTCTTGAACTGCGGCGGCTTGCCGCTGTAATACGGGTTCAGCGAGAGTGTCATGCTGCCCTTCGTGCCGTTGGAATAGGGCGTGAAGGCCGTAATCATGTACGCGCCCGTGCCGGGGGGATTTGCGCTTTCCAGTGCGCTCGCGGGCAGCACCGGGAATGTCATGGCGTACAGCACGCCGTAATACTGCCGATCGGCGCGCACCTCCACCGTGTAGTTGTCCCGCGCCTTGATTTCCTTGACGAAGTAGCGCAGATTGGCGTAGTATCCCTTGTTCGTCAGGTTTGTGTCCTTGGCGCAGGAAATGATGTAGTTCGCCGTCGCGACGACGTCGTTCGCCGTCATTTCCGTCCCGTCGGAGAACAGCACGCCCTGCCGCAGCGTGAACGTCCATGTGCGGCCGTTGCCGGTCTGCGTCCAGCTTTCCGCCAGACCAGCCTGCGGCTGATAGTTGTCATCAATGGTGATGAGCGAATCGTACATCAGGTCGAAGATGGAAAGCATGTCCCGCTCGACCGGGAAGAGGGGATTCAGGCTCGTCGTCTTGCTGCTCTGGATGCCGATGACCAGTGCGTCACTGGTTGGCGACGCCTGCGCGGACAGCACGGGCAGACACAATATCGCCATCAGCAGCGCCAGCAGCTTCCGCGCTTTCGTTGGGGTAGAGAAGGGCTTCGTAAATGCCATAGGATGTCGTCACTCTCCCTGCGTATTGTTTGGTCGGGCCGTCCGGCAGCTTGTCTACGGGGATGGTCACGCCGTCTGACGAAATGCCCTTGTCACTCAGCCAGCGGGTGACGGTCGTCTGCCCCGCGTGATAGGCGGAGGAGACAAGCACCGCGTCGCCCCGGAACAGCTTGGACAGGTAATTCAAGTACCAGCAGCCGTAGCGGATGTTCGTTTCCGCGTCGTAGAGGTGGTCGAAGGAATAATTGCTGTCGCCAATTTTCCCGGCAATCCATTCTGCCGTGTCTGGCATCAGCTGCATCAGCCCGCGCGCGCCCACGCTTGATTCCGCATCCGTGCGGAAGGAGCTTTCATTGCGGATGATGGCGGCGACGAACGCGGGGCGGAGGTTGTATTCCGCCGCATAGCGTTCAATCAGCGACTGGTAGGTGATGGAATTTCCGCTTTCGCCCTCGACGACGTGATAGTAGCTCAGCGTGTTCTGCCGCGCGGTTTCCCACTCTTCGGCGCGCGTCGTCAAGTACGCCTGCATCAGGTAGTGCGCCGCCAGCAGCCCCAGCAGCACGATGCACAGCCCGACAATTGTCCACGTCAGCCAAAGGGGCAGGCGGTTCGGGTCGGCAGCTTCCGTCGAGGCGGATTCTGCGGATTCCACCCGCTGCGGCACGGCGGATTGCGTCGGACGCGGGGCAGTGCGGCGCTGCGGCTGCGAATACGCCGCATTCATGCCCGCATACGGCGCCTGCGCCTGACGCACGGGCGTTTGCGGCGCGGGACGCTGATTTGGCAGCTGCGTATAATACCCTGTCTGCTGCTGATACCACGCGGGCGCGGCAGAGCGCGGCTGCATGGCTTGCTGCACAGGCGAGGGCGGTGGATTCTGTGAATTTGATTGCGGCGGATAGCCCCGCGTCGGTTGCACCGGATGCTGCGCCACCGGCTGCGCTTCCTGCGCGGATGGGGCTGCCTGCGCCTGATAGCGGTCACTTCGTCTGGGACGCGGTGTGTTTTCCATGCGAACCCTCCTTCGCAAGTTCGGCGGCGTAAAGCGGGGGAATCAGCGCGGCGGTTTCTTCAATCGTGCCGTCTGTCGGGATGACGACGTTCGCCCGGCGCGCCTTTTCTGCCGTGTCCATTTGGCTGCGCAGGCGGTTTTCCGCTTCCTCGCGGGTGAAGCCGTCGCGCGCCATCAGGCGGGCAAGCTGCGTCTCGCGGGGGAGCGACGCGCACCAGACCGTGTTGCACAGCCCGTCCAGCCCAGCTTCGTAGAGCAGCGGCATGTCCAGCACGCAGATTTTCGCGCCGCCCTCCTTCGCGCGGAGGATTTCCCGTTCAATCATCTCCCGCAGGAGCGGCTGCATCAGGTCATCCAGCGCATGACGGCGCTCGTCGCTGGCGAAGATAAGGCTGCCCAGCGCGCGGCGGTCAAGCGTGCCGTCCGCGTGGAAAACCTCGCTGCCGAATTCTGCGCGAATCGCGGGCAGTGCCAGCCCGCCCGGCTGCGTCAGCGCGCGGGAGAGCTGATCGCCGTCGATGATGGTGGCGCCGAGCGATTTCAGCGTGAGCGAAATGGTGGATTTTCCACAGGCAATACCGCCTGTCAGACCGATGATGCGCATGAAGATTCCTCCTTCCGGCGCGCAAAGCGGATTTTCAATAGAACGATTCAGCGTGGCAAAAGACTGCAAATTTCGGCAAAATCATCTGATAGAAGAAGCAAAACACCCCGGCAGGGCGTTTTTTCGCGTCCTGCCGGGAGGTTTGGGGGAAAATCAAATCTTCGTTTCCAGCAGCTTCTTTTTGAGGTCGTTTTCCATCTGATAGAGCGTCTTTTCGGCTTCGACGCGCTTGGTGTGGCCTTCCTGCTGGATGGTCATCACCTCGTTGATGGTGTCGATGAGGCTCTGGTTCGTCTGCACGAGCGTCTCGATGTCGATGATGCCGCGCTCGGATTCCTTCGCCGTCTCGATGGTGCTCATTTTGAGCGTCTCGGCGTTCTTCTTCAGCAGCTCGTTGGTCATGTTCGTGACCGCGCGCTGCGCCTGCATTGCCTGCTGCGTGTGGTGCAGCCCAAGCGCCAGCACCATCTGGTTCTTCCACAGCGGCAGCGTGTTGGAAATGGTGGACTGAATGCGTTCCACCAGCAAGCTGTCATTGTTCTGCAAAAGGCGAATCTGCGGCGCCATCTGCATGGATACCTGACGGGTCAGCTTCAGGTCGTGGAGCTTTTTCTCGAAGCGGTCGCACTGCGCGGCAAGGTCGTTCGCCTTCTGCGCGTCCATCGCGTCGCCGGATTCCGCCGCCTTCGCCATCAGCTCCTTCAGTTCGCCCTCGCGCACGCGCTGCAATTTCTCTTCACCCGCGATGATGTAGAGCGTCAGCTGGCGGAAATACGCCGTGTTCTGGTCGTACAGGCGGTCGAACATGGCAACGTCCTTGAGCAGCTGCGCCTGATACCCTTCCAGCGAGGTCGCGATATTTTCGACGTTCACATTCGCCTTGTTATAGCGTGCCTTCATGCGCTCAATGCGGTTGTCGGCACTGTGGAAGATTTTGAAGATGCCCTTGGGTTCTTCCGCGTCCGCCTCAAAGCCCTTCAGTTCAACGACGAGGTTTTCCAGCATCTTGCCGACTTCGCCCGTGTCCGACGTGCGGACGGCTTGCAGCGCGCTCTCGGAGAAATCGCTGATGTGTTTTTGCGCATCCGCGCCGAAGAGCAGCACATGGTCAGGATTGGTGATGTCCAGCTTGGTCAGGAAGTCCTCAATCGCGGCGCGCTCGGCGGGGGTCAGCTGGCTCTGGTCGAGGCGGGGCGCGGTCGCTTGGGCGCTGGCCTGCGGCTGCGCGGCGGCAGCGGTCGGCACGGCAAGCGGTTCAGCTGTGGTCGATGCGGGGGCGGCGGGCTGCTGCTGAATGCTCTGCGCGGGGGCTGCGGACGGCGCGACGGGATCGGGAACATCCGGCGTGAGGGAAAGCATCGGGAACTGATCAGCCATGGGAAAATCCTCCTCGTGTATATTGATAATTGTTAATTCTGATAGAACTTCTTCTGCTGCCGGTCGGCTTCGGGAATATCCTCCTCCGGCATTTTCAGCACGGGTGCGCCCTGATTCATTTGCCGCGCCGCCGCCGTACCGGATGTGTGCAAATCCGCCTGCTGCGTCGAATAGGGGACAGACGCGTTCTGCTGCTGCCGGTTCGCCTCTTTCAGCGATTCGGACAGCACACTCTCCATGTAGCCGTCGCGCTTGAGCATCTGTTCCAGCACGTCCATGTCCGCGCTCATGTCCAGCATGTCATCCTTGTGCATGGCGTCAAGCTGCTTCTGCGCGGCTTGCAGAATCATGTCCAGCGCGTGGATGAGGTTCTCGCGCGTCGTGTTCATCTCGCTGTACGACACGCCGCGGGTTTTCATCGTGCGGTAGGATTGCAGGAGTTTGAGCGTCGTGGGCAGATAGTAGCTCATGAACTTGCGCATCCGGCTGGCCTCATTGGGGTCATCGACGACTGTTTGCAGCATCTTGCGCACCAATTCATCGAGGTCTTTCAGCCGCCGGGTCATCACGAACTCGTCAATTTGTTCGCGCTCGGCGGCAATCTGGCTGAGCAAGTCCAGCCCGCCGGCGACAACTTCCTTCGCGCGCTGATCCTCCGGCGTACCCACCTGAATCACCGGCTCTTCCTTCACGCGCTCGCCATTCTCGGTGTGCAGCCCATCCAGCGGCGTCGCCATCGTCTCAATCAGCTTCTTCAGCCCGGAGGCAATGGCAAATCCACCGACGAACCGCCAGAAGCCGGGAATCGGCAGAGAAATAATCCCCAGAAATGACACCCAGAACGCAATCTGACCGGCGATAACCGCTTTGGTTTCCTTTTTCTTCTTGGACTTGCTCATGGAAGTCTCCTTACTCCTCAATCAATCGCGGGATGCTGTCATTATACCGGAAAGCGGCGCGGATGCGCAAGGGGAAGCGGCGGAAAAATACGCTTTGCCGCCTGAAAAATACACTGTGACCGCGCAAAACACAGCAACCCTTTCTATTATAGCACACTTGCAGGGCAAAAGGAAAGCACAAAAGATGAGAATTTCATGAAACTTGCGCGTTCTGCCGGGGGAGAATTGCGCATACCTTGTCCCGAACAACCGAAAGGAGGAAAACGCGGTGGATGCGCAGCTTCGGAAGGAAACGGTGACGATGGAGCAGGTGACGGCACACGGCGCGTCACAGGCGGTGGTGGAAGGCGAAATTACGCTGCCCGGCGGCCTGCGGGAGGAAACGCACGTGCTGCACGCGGGCGGGATGGCGGTGGTGGACAGCGCCGAAAGTGGGGCTGACCGCGCGACGCTCTCCGGCAAGGTGATTTTCCACGTCCTCTACACGCAGGGCGCGCCGAATCAGGTGCATGTGGTGGAGGCGACGGCGGACTTTATCCACCAGTGCGATTTGCCGGGCGCGCAGCCGAAAGGTCGCGTACAGGCACAGGCGCGGGTGGAGCATGTGGATGCCTCCGTGCAGGGCGGGCGGCTGAATATGCGCGCGATTGTGCAGCTGGATGCCCGCGGCGCGTCCACGCAGGCGCTGGAGGTGCTCACAGGGGTGAATGCGCCGGGCGGCGCGGAAGTCGCCGCGCAGGAGATTGCCCTGCGCCGAACCGTTGCCAGCGGACAGGCGGATACGCTGCTCCGGGAGGAATTTGAGCTGCCGGAGGGCTTGCAGGTGCGCGAGACGCTCTGCGCGGACGCGGCGGCGCAAATCAGCGATATCACGGGCGGACAGGGGCGAATCGGCGTGGAAGGCACGGTGACCATTTCGGCGGTGCACGCCAGCGATTTGCCCGGCAAGCCGATTGTCGTCACGCACCATGAGGCACCGTTCAGCCAGACGCTCGAACTCAGCGGCGAAAGCGGTGATTTGCTTGATGCCCGCGTGACCGTGCGTGACGTCGCGGTCGCCAGTCAGGACGCGGGCGACGGGGGAAAGACGCTGCGGGCGGAAGTCCTCCTTGGCGTGCAGGGGACGGCGGACACGCAGGAGAAGCTGACTGTCCTGCGCGATGCGTACACCTATCAGGGTGCGGCGCTGACCTTTTCCGGGCGCGACGTGGTGATTCGCACGGGGCAAAGGCGCGCCTCCGCCGCTGAATCCGGCAAGACGACGCTGCTCCTGCCCGACGGCACGCCCCCTGTGCGCGGGATGCTTGCCGCGTTTGCCACGCCCATCATGACCGCACAGGACAGCACGGGCAGCCGCTTGAACACCGAGGGGATGCTCGAAATCACCCTGCTGTACATGACCGACGAGAACACCGCGCCCGTGACCGTGCATCAGGAAACGCCGTTCCGCACGTCCTTTGCCGTCTCTGCCGCGCCGGACAGCATTCTGACCCTGGCGGCAGACGAAGTGGAAGCCACGCCAATCACCTCCGACCGTGTGGAACTGCGCTACGTCCTCCGCCTGACCTGCGACGGCGTGGAGACGCAAAGTGCGCACCTGTTGACCGACGCGCAGGAAGAAGCGGCGGATGAGGTGGACGACGGGCTGTACCTGTGCTACTGCCAGACCGGCGAGGACTGGTGGACGCTGGCGAAGGAATACCGCGTGCCGCAGGAAAAGCTGCGGCGGCTGAATCCCGATTTGCCGGATGCGCTCAAAGCGGGCACGGGCGTAGTGGTGTGGAAGAAGAGTCCATAAGCAAACAGGTCGGAGGCAATCGCGCTTCCGACCTGCTTGGCATATCAAATTTGCTCGATGACGCTCTCCATGCACGTTTCGCACCGAAACACCCTGTCATACCGCTGTGACAGCGCCGCAAACGCCGCGTCTGCGGATTCCTCCGTCTCGAACGCGCCGAACACCGCCGACCCGCTCCCGGTCATCAGCGAAGCCGCCGCGCCGAAATTCCGCAAATCCGCAATCGCATCCGCAATTGCTGGACGCATCTGCTCGCTTACCGGCTGCAATACGTTCCCCAGCGCCGGGGACAGCGCGCGCAAATCCCCATCCGCCAAAGCCGCCTGCGCCGCGTCATTGTCCGGACGGAACGAAACCGCCTGCGCGTGGTACGCCGCAAACACGTCGCGCGTCGAAAGCCCGCCGCACGGCTGAATCACCACCAGCGGGAAGCACTGCCCGCACGGGAGCGCCTCCATTGCTTCCCCAATGCCGCGGGTGCGGGTCAATCCGCCGCGGATACAGAACGGCACGTCCGCTCCCAGCGTCAAGCCGACATCTTCCAGCTCCGCCCGCGTCAGCCCGGTTTCCCATAGGCGATTCAGCCCCACCAGCACGCCTGCCGCGTCGCTGCTGCCGCCGCCCATGCCCGCCCCAACGGGAATGTGCTTCACAACGTGGATGCGCGCCCCAAGCGGGCAGTTTGTTGCCTTTTGCAGCGCCCGCGCCGCCCGCATCGCCAAATGATGCTCGTCTGCCGGGAGCAGCGGCGTGCCGCCTGTCGTCAGCGTGATGACGCCGTCTAACGTTTTCTCCAGCGTGATTTCGTCGGCAAGCGTCACGCTCTGCATCAGCATGTCCATCAGGTGGTAGCCGTCCGCCCGCCGCCCGGTAATATCCAGCGTCCAGTTGATTTTCGCCCGTGCTCCAATCCGCAGCATAGCTTTTGCCCTCCACAAAAGTGTCTTTCCTCTATCATACGCCAAACGCGGTGATTGTGCAAGGCGAAAAAATGTGCTATACTATAAGCGCCGCCGACAAAAGGCGGCAAACCACACGTTCGGATACAGTCCGAGAGGAGCAAAAGTGAAGAAACAGGATAAAACGCCCGTGCTGATTAACCTGGTCAGCACCATCCGCGACGAAGAGGGCGAGCAGGAAGCGCCGATGCAGCTGTTCTGCCGCGGAGAACTCAAGAAAACCGCCAGCGGCTATCTCATCCGCTATCAGGAATCCATGCCGACGGAGGATGACAGCGAGATGGTGACGAGCGACGTGATTCTGTCGCTGTCCGAGCACCGCGTGACCATGAGCCGTCCCGGCGAATACGGCACGACGATGGTGTTCGTAAAGGATCAGCGCTTTGAGGGCGCGTATCACACGCCGTTCGGGGATATGGCGATGGCGGTGTTCCCGACGCAGGTCAAGTGCCGCGCGGCGGACGACGCCGGGATGGTGCACCTCGAATATCAGCTGGATGTGCAGGGGCGCTTCACCGCCATGCACACCATTCACATTGACTATTGCGCGACGGGGGCGCAGTAAGGATGCTGTCGGCGCTTCGGCAGGAGCTGCAGGAGATGCTGGCAACCGTGCCGACGCTTCGCCGCCCGGCGCTGCGGCGGTCGGAGGACGCGAACGCGCTCTTCGCGACGGATTTGCCGCTTTTGGCGGACGCGGCGGATTTCTGCCGACTGGCAGAGAAGCACGGCTGGCGGACGTGGATACACGGCGGCTGGCTGCTGCTGGACAAGCTGCCGAATCCGCCGGATATGCCGACAAAAATCCCCGACGCGCCGGGTGAACTCGGCTGCTGCCTGTCGCTGCTTGCGCGCCATCCGGATGATACGGCGGACGGCACGCTGCTTCGGGCACTGCTGAAATCGGCGGATGCCGGCGGTCAGGCGATGGAGAAATACTGCCGTATGCTGCATCGGGATTTAGCGGCGCGCTTGCGGACGCACAATCCGCTGCCGGGACGCTTGCTGCCGTACCTTTGCCGCGCGGCAGAAGAAAGGACGGGAAATCCATGATTATCAGCTGTATGGGGCACGCAAAATTTGTCATTGAGCTGGACAACGGCCTCCGCATCGTCACTGATCCGTATGATGCGTCGTGCGGCTATCCCGTGACGGCGAATCCGGCGGATGTGGTGCTGGTGTCGCATCAGCACCATGACCACAACGCGGTCGAGACGATTCCGGGGCATCCGCGCGTGATTGACCGGGCGGGGGATTTTGACCTCGGCGGCGGCGCAGCGGTGCGGGCGATAGAGGCGTACCACGATGAGCAGCAGGGGAAGCTGCGCGGCAAGACGCTGCTGTTCTGCCTGAAGGCGGAAGGGCTGACGGTGATGCACCTTGGCGATTTGGGGCACATGCTGACGACGGAACAGCGGTTGCTTTTGGGCAGTGCGGATATCGTGATGCTGCCCGTCGGCGGGTACTACACGATGGACGCGCCGATGGCGAAGCAGGTGGCGGACGTGCTGCACGCGCGGGTGATTCTGCCGATGCACTACAAGACGGAAGCGAATGCGTCGTGGCCGATTGCGCCGGTGACGGACTTCCTGCGCCTGTATCCGGAGAAAGCGGAGGAGCTGCCGCTGCTGTTTGAGCGGTTCCACAAAAGTGACAAGTCCCGCAGCGAGGATAAGGACGGCGTGGGCCTCGGGCTCTACATCGTCAAGACCATTTTGGAGCAGCACCACGAGCACATCGCCGTCACGAGCGAAAACGGCCTGACGACCTTCGCCTTCACGCTCTCGCTCGCCAATTCGCTTGCCCCACAGCCGTAACACAGGAGCTTTTACATGGAGCAGTATCCGTCTGACAACTTCATTCCGCAGCGCGAGCCCAATGAGGTCACGCTCGAGTACGTCGCCGAGCCGAAGCCCTACGTTGCTTACTATGTGCAGGACCGCCCGCTGC